>OGQF01000034.1_pt1 | contig 97438 bp, 96 predicted proteins | sample 1553141 | NCBI WGS metagenome assembly OGQF01 (sample SAMEA2580005, study PRJEB22360) | human gut metagenome | biome: human gut; feature: human-associated habitat; material: faeces | place: Denmark | collected 2008/2010
TCATAGACAAATAGTCTATATCCTGAATATTTCTGCTCCACACTTCTCTTAAATCGTTACCTGTAGATTATGGGTATTCAAATTCTTTGATAAACAGAATATTCTATGGGAAAAATCAATATGTAATATATTTTAAGCTTGATAAGTTAACTTCTGAAATAACTATAAGTAGGACAGTAAATGATGCAAGATGGGCTGTTCATTACTGACAGCCCTTTACTAATAGGGGGTTTATTCCCCTGTTTTTTTTATGTATACTTGATTAAAAGCGAGGTAATAAGAAAAATGTTATTTAATACACATACACATTTAAATAGTGAACAATTATTTGAAAATCGTGATTTATATATTCAGAATGCAATAGATAGAGGTGTGAAGTACTTTACTGTTGTAGGTTATGATTTAGAGTCTTCACGTCTTGCAGTACAGATAGCGCATGAGTATGACTTTATTTATGCTGCAGTAGGTATTAGTCCTAATGATTGTAAAGAGACAACAGATGAGGATTTAGAGGCAATAGAATCACTTGCAAAAGATCCTAAGGTTGTTGCTGTAGGTGAAATAGGATTAGATTACTATTGGGATGAAGCATCTAAAGAAAAACAGATTGACTGTTTTAAGAAACAGTTAGAAATAGCCAAGAGATTATCTTTACCTGTTACTATTCATGCCAGAGATGCTTATGAAGATACATTAGATATACTTTCTAAGTCTAGTGTAAAGGGTATTATGCATTGTTATAGTGGAAGTTATGAGATGGCTTTAAGATTCATTAAGATTGGTTATTATATTTCTTTGGCAGGTCCTGTTACTTTTAAGAATGCGAAGGTTCCTAAAAGAGTCGCTGAAGGCGTAGATTTAAACTATCTACTTGTAGAAACAGATGACCCTTATCTCACACCAGCACCTTATAGAGGAAAACAGAATGAACCAGGTAATGTCTATTTTGTTGCACAGAAGATTGCTGAACTAAAAGGATTAAGCTACGAAGAAGTCGCCAAACAGACAACAGAGAATGCCCTTAAAGTATTCCAGTTAAAGAAATAGTAATTAAAATAGGGTATAATATAGTCTATCAGGAGGCTATTATGAACATATATGATAAGCTCGAACAGTTATCACTTACAGAAAGTGAAAAACCACTTATAGACTATGTTATAGAACATTCAGAAGATATTATGAATATGTCTGCTTCAGATATTTCTAAGAATAGCTATGTGTCTGTTTCTACTATTTATCGAATTATTGATAAACTAGAACTTTCAGGTTTACAGGCATTTAAATCCCATATTCATTTTGATCGTGAAAGATACCAGAAAGAACTTGTTTCAGTAGACTATAACTATCCTGTCAGGATCAATAATACAAACCATGAAATTATGACTAAAATGTTGAATCTCTATGATCAGACACTTCATTCTACATTAAACCTAGTGAATCTAGATGAGTTTGGTAAAATTGTCCAGAAGATGTATGATGCAAATGTTATCGCATTATTTCCTTCTATAGGTAATTTCTTCATGGCTGAGTGTTTTAGACAGAACATGTTAGAAATAGGTAAGGATGTCATAGTAGAAAAACAGATTTTCTATCAAACAAAGGTGGCTGAAACATTAAAAAAAGGAGACCTCGCAATCGTGATCTCCCATGCTAATAGAACACCTCATGTAGAAGATTTCATCCGTGTGATGAATAAGAACCAGGTGACAACTGTTCTTATTTCTTCTACTAAAGAGAGTGAATTATCTAAACTTGTTGATTATCATCTCTATTTTGCATCGTATGAAGATTCAGAAGAAAAGATTGCTTCTTTTTCTTCAAGAGCTTCATTACAGTTCTTATTAGACTGTCTCTATGCATGCTATTTTAATAAAGATTATGAAAAGAATATAGACTATCGTATTGAACACTATATAGAACTCTCATAGTTCTGTGTTGTACTTAATATCATAGTCCCAAGAAGAATATATTCCTGCATGTTATCTACTTTGGTAATAGGCGGAATATATTTTTTTGGTATAAGAGTAGCCATTTCTTCATATAATGGGAGTACATGAGGAATAAAGTCACAATAGAATACAAGTTCCTCAGGACTTAATAAACTGATAATAGATACTAAATAACGGGCGACAACCTCAATACATCCTTCAGGAGACATACTGAGTGTCATTTTATCTTCTGTTAAATCTAAAGGAAGAAATTGTACTTCTCCTACTAAGTTATGCATGCCATGTAGTAGGCAGTTATCCACAATAATACCTGCACCACTTATTGCATGTACAGGCTGGAATAAGAAAGCCAGTGAACTTACTTGATCCTGTGAAGAATAATAACCTACAGCTGCTGCATTGACATCATTACATATACATACAGGCAAATGATAACGTTCAGTGAGGACGTCTTCTAATCTCTCTGGTGTTTCCCATCCGACTAAACTTGTAGAAGACACATAACCATCATCAATAATACCTGAAGTCGCAATACCAATATAACGAATACGTGGATAATGAAGACGGGCAATATCTATAATGTCACAAACATCTTGAAGATTAACTACAGGTTTGATTACTTCGTTATCTAATAGTATTTCTTGATTCTTATCATATACACGATAAGCAACATGAATGGATTGTTTATTACGGAAAATAGAGAGAGCCAATGTCTTATGTTTAATTTCTACATCCAACATAACAGGTAAAGGAATCTTCTGATCAGATTGGTTCTTTTTAATCTCTAATGATTCTTTCACAAGTGTAAAGACGGCTTTTACATCATATTTCGCAAATACTTCAGGTGGTACATTTAAGACAATCTTATCTTTAAGAATATCACATGCTTTAGCATGTAAATAAGAAATCTGTGGTGCTAAGAGAACTACATCATAATCCTGTGCTACATAGTATAAATTATTATAACCACTTGCTTCTGTTACATAAGGAAGACTCATTAATTTAGAGGCTTCATTCATCTTCATCGCAAAATAGCTAGTTGTTAAACCACCACTACAGCACAACAATATCTTAACAGTAGGTGTATCACCAATATGCTTCATATAATGAGTGAGTTCTCTAAATAACTTCATTGCATAATTCAATGTTTTCATCTGGAAATGTAGATAATATTCAGTCTCACCAGATTGTGTATTGGTTGCTTTAAACTCTATGATATTCAATGGATTAAAGACAATTTCAATATCGGCATGCTTATTATAGAAATGAATCTCTGTATAGTCTTCATTCACTTTTGTTTCAAAGTCAGGCACTTCCTGCAATAGAATCCATTTCGCAAAGAGTATTGTATAAATATCACTTAAGAAATCATCCATGAATATCACCTCCATGTCCATATTTTAACATACTCTCAATTCTTAAATACAGTAACGCCTGAAAAATGAAAAATATATATCATACAAACTAAATTAACGGTGATAGAAATGAAAAGAACCTTGCGAATGCAAGGTTCTAGATAGCCATCTCAAAGATGAATTTTGTATTTGTGATATTGTTTCCTGATAGACCACTATACTGGTCTTTTTCTTTTAACTTCTTAATTGTAGTCATATCAGTGATCTTTTGAATACCTTCCTGATCAAATAGACTCATTCCTTCAGATAAGCTTTTTGATCCAGTTACAAGTGTCTGGTATTGTTGAGACAGTTCATTCCCAGCCTGACTCAACTCTGATAAGCTAGAAGATAATGTCTCTAATTGTTTTGATACAGGACTTTGAGAGAGTAACTCTGAGAGTTGTTCTAAACTCTTCTTATTTTGTATTAAGCTTTCCTGAACATCTTCACTGATTGCTCTGTTTACTGCAGCATGCTTTTCATCAGTGAGATCAATGTTATTTATTTTAGATTGAATCAGTTCTGTAGGATCCTTCATAGAAGATATTAAGTTTTTAATCAGTGCCTGTGTAGACGCATCATATTGTTTAGAACCCTTTAATAATGCATTGGCTCCATCACTCACTTTAGACACATTGGACATATATGTATGAAGGTATTGTCCATACGTTGTACATCCTGCGAGTAATTGTGCTGAACCTTCTACTAACTTCTGGGCTGATTGATTTAATTGATTCGTTGTCTTTGTGAGTTCACTTAAGTCTAAATCTTTAAAGATACCATCAGTAAATACGGTACTCATATAGTCACATTGGAAGTTCTTGATCTTCATAGTCACTTCCATAGAATCCTTAAATGGTTCATAACCAGGACAACCTAATCCAATAATGGCTTGATAATCATCCATCAACATACTTTTCCCATTCTTCACTTCAATATCACTCACTGTTTCTTGAGGAAGAAGCATAATAGTAGTTGCTACGAAAGGAGTCTCAGTACTATTCTTATATTTAAATACAGCCTTTAATGTCCCTGTTTTACCTTTGATATCTGTCACTTTCTGTCCATCCAAATAATAAGTCACATCTACACCAACAGGAAGTGCTGCATCTAAAGTACCTTCATACTGAATACTATTCTTATTATTCTCTATCAATGATTGATGATCATTCAAGGTGATATTTTCATCACCCTTATTACTGATATCCTTTAATATAGTTGTATCTTGAATAAGATCACCTTCATTTATAGAAGGAATAGTTACTTCGGATTTAGTACTTTTTATTTCACCAGATGCTTTTGTCTTTACAGTAATTGTTTCACTCTTATTCACGGCTTCCTTTACATCATGTCCTTTTGTGGTTAAGACAACAGGTGTTTCTTCTTTAATAGTCTTTGTTTTATTAGTTTTTGTCTCTGTTGTACATCCTGTAAGCATGATACAACATAGTATCGCTATTAACTTCTTATTCATGCAAGTACCTCCTATTCCACATTCTTCAATGCATCCTGCATTGGAATCTTCTTAATCTTCTTATACTCAATCAACATCACTATAAAATAACTTATAAAACCAATAACAATTGTCTTTAAGAAAGTAAGGTTACTTACCGTTAGAGGCATCCATCCTGCCATCTCTTCTTTCATCATTGCCTCAAATATAGGCTTTAATATCACATAATCGAGTGGCACAGTGAGAAGAATAAACAAAGATACAATAATAGATGTCGATACAATATAAATAGAACTTACTTCATGATTGGTATAACCAAGAATCTTAGTCATAGAAATAGACTGTGCATTCTTTTCTATAATTGTTTTTGTAAGAAGATAAATAAGCACAATAAACATGATGACAGCCATTCCATAAAGTAAATAAGCCATACCGCCCATTGATACATTCAATTGTCGAGATACTTTACTTAATGAATCATAATCAATAGTTGTGCCTATATACTTTTCATTGATATCAGTAATAGGATTCTTTGAGAAATAACCAGAAAAATAATCATCATCTAAATCAAATAACTGATTCATTTTTTTCTGATTCATGAATATCGCAATCGCACCTGGATAGTTATATTCACCACTGACCTTTAATGTATACTTCTTATCTGTATACTCTGTCCTTAAGTGAAGTACATCGCCCTTATGGATATGATATTTATCTGCATAAGCACTTGATACATAAACACCATCACTAATAGAAACATAACAACTGTTCTTTTTTACTCCATATACAGTCACCGTATCCAAAGTATTGTCTTCTATCTTTAAGCTAAAAGCACTAAACTTCTCAGATGTCTTTTCTTCTGTTTCTATTCCCTTTGTGAAAGTATAAGCTTCTATCATATTAGAAAAGCTCTTTTCACTAGACTGCAAGCTTGCTGGTACTTTAAGAATATATTGATAATCCGCAAACATATTCTGTTTAATATTGGTTCCATAGGAATTAATAATATCTGGCATCGCAAGTCCAAATAATAAGATCATATTCGCAAACATTAATCCAATAAACATGACAAGATAATGGGCTTTATTCTGAAGAATAATACGTGTTCTAAAACGTGTAATAAAAGGAATACGTGTGGACAAAGGCATGACATGTGACTGTTTATGTCTCTATCTCTTCTTAAGAATTTAAGAGGAGATAGAGACAACTGTCTATTTAATATAAAGAGATTAATAATAAACATGAGTATAACAGGTACAACTGTTGTCTGAATAAAAGCACTTGCACTCCATACTGTTTGATAAGTCGTTAAACTATAACTGGCATAATATAAATTCGCCATAGTCGTTCTAAAATAGGTATAGCCTAGAATATTACCTATTAAGGCACTCATAAGTGTCACAATAATAGGAAGTGTCATATAGTGACTGATCAATTCTTTCTTTGTATAACCAGATGCAAGTAATGTCCCAATCACATTGGCTTCTTTCTGGATTGTATTGGTCATAGTGACCGCAAATACAAATGCAATAATCACAATCATGATATATAAGAGAAGTCTGACCATCACGCCATCACTACCCATATCATCACCAGTAAAATGAATGGTCTGATTCTCATATTGAGGAATATATTCTTCTAGATGTACTTCTTTATTTAATAACTTTAAGAATGATTCAGATTTCTTTTCTTCATTCTTTGGCTTATTTGCATAAAGCCATGAATAGCTATAGGTCATATGTGCTGTATCCCATTGATTAAATAAAGAAGGTTGTACAACAGCCACACCAAACTTGATGGCATCAAACATCGTATCGCTGTTATTCTCAAATAATGCGGAATAATCTGGTAAAGCCACTAAACCACAGATCTTTAATGAATGATTCTGACTCTTAATAGTATCCCCGATAGATAACTTGTTATTGACGGCATACATGCGATCTATCGCAATTTCTTTATCATTTTGAGGAAGTCTTCCTTTCATGACACATACTTTATTTACGCTTTGAGGTGTCGCAAAGATACGTAATTTATTTCCATTGATCAATGTTTCTTCTACATAAGAATGATCATAGAGATGTACACCGGCTTTAGAAATATTGATCAAAGACTGATTATTTAGTTTCTTATCTACATTAAAGTGACCATCTTCAATTGTATACTTCTCAAAACTTTCATTATCAGCTTTGATCATACTCTCATCTGCCACAATAAAACCCGATACAAGACCAATCATACCTGTCATCAATAAGAAGATGACAAGATACTTACTCCAGTCTTCTTTTAATTCACGTATGAAACGTTTATTTAATGGATTCTTCATATTACCAATCTACCTCATTGACTCGTTTACGATCTGTATTGATATAGTCTTCTTTAATTCTTCCATCATGTAATACAAAGATATGATTCGCAATATACTTAATAGATTCATTATGTGTCACCATGATGATTGTATTTCCAAATCTTTCATTAATATCACAGATTAACTGTAATATATCCTGTGAAGTACGATAATCGAGTGCGCCAGTCGGTTCATCACAAAGAAGTATATCTAGATTCTTTATGACTGCACGTCCAATTGCAGTACGCTGTTGTTGTCCACCAGATAATTGATTAGGTAATTTATTTTGATGCTCATATAAACCAAGTGTATGTAATAAATCATCAATATCCAAAGGCTTCTTACTTAAATAAGCACCTACTTTGATATTCTCTCTCACTGTTAAGTTAGGAATTAAATTATACATCTGGAATATATAACCTAAATGATCACGTCTATATTGACTTAATTTCTTCTCTTTCATTGTCTTTAAATGATGTTTATTAATAATAAGTTCTCCCTCATCTAAACTATCAATACCCCCAATAATATTAAGTAGTGTAGATTTACCAGAACCAGAAGGACCAAGCAATACACAGAATTCTCCTTTATTAATAGTCATATTAATCCCCTTTAATACATCAATATGGCTTTCTCCTTATCCAAAAGACTTTTTTAACCCCTTAATCTCTAAAAAAATCATAACATCTCCTCCTATGTTAGTCTTACCTAACTATATTATAGCCAAATAGTTAGCTCGTGCAAACTAAAAACTATGATATAATGAAGAAAAAATGAGGTACATATATGAATTATACAGAAGAAGAATTATGCACATTAGTAGATCAATTACCGGATATTCAATATAACTTACAAATGCCTGTGACTTCTATTAATCTATTAGGCTTAACACCTGATTTATTTGATGAAGAAGTCTATGAAATATTAAAGGATTATTTTACTGAGCAGAAATACAATGTCCTTACAACATTCTTATATCATGATACATCACTTGATATGGCCGGTTATGCAGATGTAAATATTGTAGTATCAGTCAAAGGGTTAAAGATTGCTGAATTATTAAAAGAGAAGTATGGCACACCTTATGTTGTAGGATTCCCTTATGGGAAGTTCTCTTCTTATTTCTTTATGGCTGTTGAACAGGCATTAGAAACGGGCATTGACCAGATTCCTTATCAGAATTTCTTTAGACTACAGACAGAGCAGATGATTCAATTACACGGTGATCCTGTGATTATGAGTTCTATTGGTTTCTCTTTATCCCAACAATATGATTTTGGTTATCAAGTGATATCAGATAGAAAAGAAACATTAGGTACAGTAGATTTAAAGGATACTAAAAAAGATGATATCCAAGTCGATATCACCTTCCCATTACATGAATCTATATTTGATTTAACCATTCATGACTTGTAATACACAATTTTCTATTGTTTCTATTCCCTGATCATGAAAAGCATGAAGTAAATCTTCATCATAAGTTCCTGGCTGCATCCAGGCATACTTAATACCAAGCTCTCTCATCTCTCTGATATAAGTCATACCAATTGTTTTATTGACGACAAAAACAACAACATCTACAGGATACTCTATATCTATCAGAGATGTATACATCTTATCATTGTCTATTGTGTCATACTTAGGAGATATACCATAGACATGCTTACCTGCATTCTTTAAGCACTGATATAATTGATAGCTATACTTCTTGGGATCAGGACTCATCCCAATGATACAATAATTATTATAGATCTTTAAAATATCTCTTTCTTTCATCGTTCATCACCGTTTTCATTATATCATACCACCAACATTTTTGATTGAATTTTACACCATAATAATGCATTTGTGGTATAATGACAAACGCGAATTGATATGTTAATATAGACACGTATTAAATAAGAAAGGAAGGTCGTTTATAGTGTACGATATTATAGTTGTAGGTGCTGGCCATGCAGGTATTGAGGCATGTCTTGCTGGTGCAAGAACAGGAAATAAAACATTACTTATTACAAGCAACTTCTCTAATGCAGGAAGCATGCCTTGTAATACATCCATTGGAGGACCTGCAAAGGGCATTATTGTAAGAGAAATAGATGCACTTGGGGGACAGATGGGTAAAACTACAGATGCGACTTACCTTCAGATGAAGATGTTGAATACTGCAAAAGGACCAGGTGTTCAGTCTCTTCGTGCACAGGCAGATAAGAAAGCTTATCCACGCTATATGCAGAAAGTATTAAAGGAACAAGAAAATCTTGATATTGTAGAAGCAATGGTAGAGGATTTGATTGTAGAAGGTGATGAGTGTAAGGGTGTTATCCTTGCAGATGGTACATGCTATGAATCTCATACTACAATTCTTACTACAGGAACTTATTTAAAGGCTGAAGTCCTTGTCGGTCATTCTAAGACTCCTAGTGGACCAGATAAACAGAAGGAAAGCTTATATTTATCAAGTAAGTTAAAGGATTATGGATTTAGAATCCAAAGATTAAAGACAGGTACACCACCTCGTGTAGAAATTAATTCTATTGATTATTCAAAAACAACAGTACAGCCGGGTACAGATGCGAAACTTTCATTCTCATATGAAACAACACATTTCACACCAGTAGAAGATCAGACTGTATGTTACTTAACATATACAACGGCAGAAACACATAAACTTATTAGAGATAATCTAGATAAATGTGCGATGTTCTCAGGACTTATTAAAGGTATTGGACCACGTTATTGTCCATCTATTGAGGATAAGGTTGTTAAGTTTGCGGATAAGGAAAGACATCAGATCTTCCTAGAACCAGAATCTAAGGAAATGAATACAATCTATGTACAGGGATTCTCTACATCAATGCCTCATGATATTCAGGAAAAGATGGTACATTCATTACCAGGACTTGAAAACTGTACTATTTTAAAATATGCATATGCGATTGAATATGATGCGATTGATCCATTACAGTTGTGGCCTAGTCTAGAAACAAAGGTTTTAAAGAATCTCTTTACTGCAGGTCAGATCAATGGTACTTCAGGTTATGAAGAAGCAGCAGGTCAGGGTCTTATTGCCGGTATTAATGCGTCTAAGAAGGTAAAGGGTAATAAACCTTTAATCTTGAAACGTGATGAAGCCTATATTGGTGTATTGATTGATGACTTAGTGACTAAAGGTACTAAAGAACCATATCGTATGTTAACAAGTCGTGCTGAATATAGATTATTATTAAGACATGATAATGCGGATGAAAGATTAAGAAAATATGGCCATGATGCAGGTCTTGTAAATGATGAAGTCTACTCACTTTATCTAGATAAAATGAATCGTATTCATGCTGAAATAGAACGTCTAGATACCATTCATTTCTCACCTAAGAGTGAAATCAATGACCTCTTAGAAGAGAAGGGCTCAACACGTTTAAAAGAAGGTGTAACTGCCCGTTCTATTCTTCAAAGACCAGAATTAGTCTATGAAGACTTATTACCTTATATTGAACATGTTGACTTAACTGAAGAAGAAATGAGAAGAGTCACTATTCTTATTAAATATAAGGGATATATTGAAAAAACATTAAGACAAGTAGAAAAAGTAAAGAATATGGAAGAAAAGCAGATTCCTGCAGACTTAGACTATGATGATGTATTAAACTTATCATTAGAAGCAAGACAGAAACTAAAGAAGGTCAGACCTGTAACTATTGGTCAGGCAACACGTATTTCTGGTATTAATCCTGCAGATATTTCTGTTTTACTTATTCACTTAAAAACACAATACGGAGATTAATATGACACAACAAGAATTTATTGTGAGCTTAGAAGAAAAAGGCATTGTGCTTTCAGAGAAACAGATTGAACAGTTTGAAAAGTATTATGAAATACTCGTAGAATGGAATGAAAAGATGAATTTAACCGCTATTACAGATAGAGAAGGTGTTTATTTAAAACACTTCTATGATTCTCTTACAATTGCGTTTGATTTCCCATTCTCTAATCAAACAATCTGTGATGTAGGTGCAGGTGCTGGATTCCCTTCAGTTCCACTTAAAATCGTTTATCCAGAATTAAATGTCACTATTGTAGATTCTTTGAATAAGAGAATCACATTCTTGAATCACTTATTTAAAGAATTAGAATTAGATCATATTCAAGCAGTTGCATCACGTGCTGAAGATTTCTGTAAAGATCATCGTGAATCATTTGATATTGTCATGGCACGTGCAGTTGCAAGATTAAATATCTTAGATGAACTTTGTCTCCCATTAGTGAAGAAAGATGGTTACTTCCTTTCATTAAAAGGACTCAAAGCCCCTGAAGAATTAAAAGATGCGAAGGGAGGCATAAAGGTACTTGGAGGAGAAGTGATGGATGATTTTACTTTTACTTTAAGTGATCAGAATGATCATCGTCATAACATCGTGATCAAGAAAGTGAAATCAACACCTGCAAAGTACCCAAGAAACTATGGACAAATTAAGAAGAAGCCTTTATAGAAAGAAAAAGAACGTTATTAAAGATGCTTATTGTTTCTTAGACATCAATGATATTGTTGCGAATAAGGAACAGCCAAGAACTCATTTTGAAGATGAGAAGATCCAGGAACTCGCTGAATCTATTATGCAGAATGGTCTCTTACAGCCTATCGTAGTCAGAGAATATGAAGGTAAATATCAGATTGTTGTAGGGGAAAGAAGATACCGTGCCTGCAAACTAGCAGGTATTACAGAAGTGCCATGTATCATTCAGGAACTTGATGACAATCAGACAGCCAATGCCGCATTAGTAGAAAATATTCAAAGAGAAAATCTTTCAGCAATAGAAGAAGCCTTAGCTTACCAGCAGATTCTAGATACACAGGGTTTAACTCAAGCCCAGCTCGCTGAAAAAGTAGGTAAGAAACAGTCTACAGTAGCTAATAAACTTAGACTCTTAAAGCTTCCTATGACAGTACAGGAATCAGTTAAGAAAAAAGAAATCTCTGAAAGACATGCCCGTGCTTTATTAAAACTAGAAGATACAGCACAACAAAATAATATGTTGAAGGAGATTCTTGAACAGAATTTAACTGTCGATGAAACAGAAAAAAGAATTGCGAAACTATTAACACCTAAAAAAGAAAAACCACGTGTACGTAAATTTTCTAGAAGTGTTAAAATCGCAATCAATACAATCAATCAGGCAGTAAAGATGGTCACTGATGCAGGAACTGATGTAGAAGAAAACATCGATGAAACAGATGACGAAGTCATCATTACTCTAAAAGTAAAGAAGTAGATCCTAATTATTAGGACCTACTTCTTTTTTAAATCTTTCTGGAATTCTATTATGGAACACAATATCCATAACTTCATCATAACTAAATTCATAACATTCATCTGTTTCAGTCACATGTATTCTTAATACATCACCTCTTTCTGCTTCTGTTAAGAATAAATATAAATTTTTCATTAATTCTTCCATAGGGTACCTCCTATATATTTATTCTCAAAGAAACTTTAAATTACTTAATGATATAATAAAAAAGATTGAGCTAAGCTCAATCTTCAACACATACGCATACGGGTGCTGGAATCTCTAATTCAGAATCTGTCATCAATAGCTTTTCATTCTCTTCATCAAAAGTAAGTACCTGAAGCTTATTATCTTCCTGTGCACCTACAATAACATACTTATCGTCAATAATATTAAAGTCTCTAGGTTCTTTACCAGTATGTACCATATAAAGTAAAGAAATCTTACCATTCTCTTTATTGACTCTATATAAGGCAATAGAATTATGACCTCTATTAGAAATAAGTAGATGTTCTCCACTCTTTGTGAGATGAATTGCGGCAGCTGCATTAAATCCCTTAAAATGACGTGGAACACAATGAATGGCCTGAACTAAACTCATACGACCCTCATTATATTTAAAGACCATGATCTTATTTGCAATCTCATTAATGAGATAACCATAACGCCCATCCTGTGAGAAAATCAAATGTCTAGGACCAGAACCAGGTACAACATTTACTGTATAATCTGTATTCTCTTTAAGAACACCATCTTTATAATTGTACATTACAATCTTATCAGCCCCTAAATCTACAGCATATAAGAAACGTCTGTCAGGTGTAAAACCAACATTATGTACATGAGGTGCAGTCTGTCTCTTTAATAAATCAGGCCCCATACCAGTATGTCTCACAGCACCAATCTTATGATCAATACGATAATTTTCTAGTTTATAGGCAGCTGTTGCACCAACATGATAATTAGCTGCAAAGATATACTTATTATCATCAGAGATACATAAATGTGTATAACTTCTACCAGAAGAAGAATAGTTATTATTAAGAATCAATTCATTCTTATGAATACTAAAACTTCCTAATCCTCCACCTTCATTATTAGATTTTGCATTCTTATAAGATACATAAAGTTCTTTATTTTTCGCAATCAGATATGATGGAAAATCTTGAGTTAAAATCTGTTGTATTTTCTTTAATTCTAATGTTTCTTCATTAAAAGAAACGATATAGATTCCTTTATCGTTACCTTTACCGTAACTTGCAACATAAAACGTTTTCATAGGACACCTCCACATGAAAATATTTTATCACAATTATTCTCTATTTACTAATGAGTTTCATTATTATAAAATGATTGTACAATAGTCAAAGGAGGACAAAAGGTTGGATAATAAGGAACTTTTATCTATGAGTGATGGTCTTTTAATTCAATTATTACAGAAAAATGCAAGATATAAGGTTTCTGACCTAGCCGCTGCGCTAGCAGAATCTAAAGACAGCATTGTAGAAAGATTAAATAGACTAGAAAAAGAGAAGATTATTTGTGGTTACCATACTATTGTCAACTGGGACAAGACAAATACTGAACTTGTGACTGCGATGATTGAGATTAATGCTATTCCTGAAAGAGAATATGGTTATGATCGTATTGCGTCACATATTTATAAGTATGAAGAAATTGAAACAATGTATTTATTATCAGGTGATTATGATTTTATGTGCATTGTGAAGGGTCGTACTATGCAGGAAGTCGCGCACTTTGTTGCATCTAAATTAGCATGTATTCCTGGTGTTACAGGAACAAAAACAACATTTGTGTTAAAGCCATATAAGACAGATGGACATGTCCTAGTAGATGATGAAGATGGTAAAAATACGCGACTGGTGGTGACTCCATAAAATGGATTATGAGAAGAAATTAAGTACCGCAGCACAAACTATTAAACCAAGTGGTATTCGTAAGTTCTTTGATCTTGCAAACCAGATGGAAGGTGTTATTTCATTAGGTGTAGGGGAACCTGATTTTGCGACACCTTGGAAGATTAGAGAAGCTGCAATCTATTCAATTGAAAAAGGACGTACTTTCTATACTGCAAACAGAGGTTTATTAGAATTACGTCAGGAAATTAGTAATTATTATTATCGTCGTTTTGGTGTACATTATGATCCTGAAAATGAAATTATTGTGACTGTAGGCGGTTCAGAAGGTATCGATATCGCAGTAAGAGCCTTAATGAATCCAGGTGATGAAATGATTATCTTAGACCCAGGATATGTTGCTTATGAACCAAGTGTTATTCTTTCAGGAGGAGTACCTGTAAGAATTCACCTAGAAGAAAAAGATGAATTCAAATTAACACCTGAAAAGCTCAAAGCAGCTATTACACCAAAGACAAAGGTCATGTTGATCAACTTCCCATCAAATCCAACAGGTGGGGCAATGACAAGAGAAGACTATGAGAAACTTGTACCTATTATTAAAGAATCAGGTATTATTGTTATATCAGATGAAATCTATGCAGAATTAAGTTATGAAGAACCATTTAGTACATTGGCTTCATTCCCAGAAATCAGAGATCAGATTGTTGTCATCAATGGTTTCTCTAAAGCTTATGCTATGACAGGCTGGAGATTAGGTTATGTCCTTGCAAACCCAGTACTCTCTAAGGCAATGTGTAAGATTCATCAGTATATTATCATGTCAGCACCTACTGGTGCACAATATGGTGCAATAGATGGACTGAGACATTGTGATAAAGAAGTAGAAGAAATGAGAGCTTCTTATCTCTCACGTAGAAACTTCCTTGTAAAAACATTTAATGATATGGGACTTCATACATTTAACCCAATGGGTGCTTTCTATGTATTCCCATGTATCCGTTCTACAGGACTTACATCTGAAGAATTCTGTGAAGAACTATTAAATGATCAGAAGGTAGCCTGTGTACCAGGTACAGCCTTTGGTGATGCTGGAGAAGGATTTATTCGTGTCTCTTATGCATACTCACTAGAAGAATTAAAAATTGCGACTGAGAAGATTAAACTATTCTTAGATAACTTAAAAAACAGATCTCATTAGAGGTCTGTTTTTTCTCTTTCCTGCATCTCCTGATAGCTATAAACACAGCCACAGTAGTTCTGTCTATACATATGATATTCATCACTCATACGTGTTGATTTCAAATAACCATTATCCTTCTTAAAATCACTATGAAGGAATTTTGGTGCTTCTAGATCTAAATCATCACCAATCTCATTGATCCATTGGCTATTCTTATGAGGAGAAACAGACAACACAGTTGTCCAATAATCAAAACCATGCATTCTAGCATAATCTCTTGCTTTCTTCATTCTTACTTTATAACACACATAACAGCGATAGCCCTTTTCTCCAGTATCCTTATATGGCGCAATATGCGTTAAATATTCTTCAGGATTATAGGTATCTTCTACCACCTGCACATTCTGGTTCTCTTTATCATTGAACTCTTTCACAAATCTTTCTAACTCAGATTCACGACGATGATACTCATCAGCAGGGTAGATATTACTATTTGTATAATAAATAGTAATATCAAAGTACTGACATAACTCTTTAATTACATTAGAAGAACAAGGACCACAACATGCATGAAGCAATAACTTTGGACGTCCTTCTAAATGTTTAAGAGTCTCCAACATCACTAAACGATAATTCTGTTTCATTAGTGAATAAACATTGCATCACCAAATGAGAAGAAACGATACTTCTCATTTACTGCAATCTTATAGGCATTTAAGATATGTTCTCTACCTGCAAGAGCACTTACAAGCATCACTAATGTAGATTTAGGAAGATGGAAGTTTGTGATCAATGCATCAATACCAGTAAATGTATAACCAGGATAAATAAAGATATTTGTATTTTCATGAGCTGCTTTGAAGCATCCATATTTAGAATGGTTAGCTTCTAGTGTACGACAAGAAGTAGTACCTACCGCAATAATACGTCTACCTTCTTTTTTAGCCTGATTTAATTTTTCAGCTACTTCTTCACTAATTTCATAATATTCACTATGCATATGATGTTCTAATACATTTTCTACCTTAACAGGTCTAAATGTACCTAAACCAACATGTAAAGTCACATCTAGGATTTCAACCCCTTTTTCTCTTACTTTCTGAAGTAATTCTTCAGTAAAATGTAAGCCTGCAGTAGGGGCAGCAGCACTACCTTCTACCTTTGCATAGACTGTCTGATAACGATCAGGATCATTTAACTTTTCTTTAATATATGGTGGTAAAGGCATAATACCTAACTGATCAAGAATTTCATAGAAAATTCCATCATAAATCATCTTGAAGATACGAATACCTTCTTCTCTGATTTCAGTACACTGAGCCTTTAAACGACCATCACCAAAAGTAATCACAGTACCTGGTTTTACAATCTTCGCATTACCTACTAAACATTCCCATAAATCATCATGAAGATCCTTTAATAAAAGAACTTCTACATGTCCACCAGTTTCTTCCTTAAGACCATAAAGACGTGCTGGAATAACCTTTGTATTATTCCTTACAAGCACATCACCAGGCTTTAGATAATCTAAAATATCATAGAAATGTTTATGTTCAACATCTCCTGTTTCTTTATCTAGAACCATTAAACGTGAAGTATCACGTTTCTTTAATGGTGTCTGTGCAATTAATTCTTCTGGAAGATCATAATCAAATAATTCAATATCCATAAAACTAAAACGCCCTTTCATAAACATCACGACCATACTGTTCTAAGAATTCTTCCTTAAAATCAGCTAAACGGTCTTCTTGAATTGCTTTTCTAATATCTGCTGCAAGATCTAATAAGAATGCAACATTGTGAATAGATAATAAAGACTTACCAAAGATTTCATCACACTTGTGAAGATGTCTTAAATAAGCTCTTGTATAATTTCTACATGCATAACAATGACACTTATCATCAATAGGAGTAAAGTCACGTTTATACTTTTCATTATTGATATTCATACGTCCATGATGTGTCATAAGTGCACCATGTCTTGCGACACGTGTAGGAAGTACACAGTCAAACATATCAATACCTCTCATAGCACCTTCGATTAAATCAATAGGATTACCTACGCCCATTAAATATCTAGGCTTATCTTCAGGTAACCACTTAACACTATCTTCAATCATCTTATACATGATTGGTTTAGGTTCACCTACAGAAGTACCACCAATAGAATAACCAGGGAAATCCATATCAACTAAAGTCTTAGCACTTAGTTCACGTAAATCCGCAAACTCACCACCCTGGACAATACCAAATAAAGCCTGGTCTTCTCTCTTATGTGCTTCCTGACCTCTCTTAGCCCATCTTAATGTTCTTTCTACAGAGTTCTTCATATAATCATGAGTACATGGATAAGGTGCACATTCATCAAAACTCATAATAATATCAGCCCCTAAATCTTCCTGAATTGCGATAGACTTTTCAGGAGATAAGAATAGCTTAGAACCATCTACAATACTCTTGAAGGTAACACCTTCTTCTTCAATCTTACGTGTCTTACCTAATGAGAATACCTGGAATCCTCCAGAGTCTGTAAGAATAGGCCCATCATAGTTCATGAACTGATGAAGCCCTCCTGCATCTCTTACAATATCACTTCCTGGTCTTAACCATAAATGATAAGTATTCGCAAGTACAACCTGAGAGCCCATTTCTTTAAGCTGTTCAGGAGAAATACCTTTTACTGTTGCCAGTGTTCCTACAGGCATGAACATAGGTGTTTCTACATCACCATGTGGTGTATGAAGAATCCCATATCTTGCGCCTGTCTGTTTACATACGTGTTTACATTCATACCAAAAATCTTTCATTATATCACCTCGATAACCTTGCCTATTATACGAAAAAATAGCCATTAAATCAATAAAAAAGGGGAAAGCTCCCCTTTCTTAAGAATATTATTTAATTTTTTTGTCATCCAGTTTTTTAAGGATGAGAAGTCCAAAGATAATAATCAGTCCAATGATCATTAAGCCATAGGCTCTAATATCTGTATCATAAGGTGATATAATATAGACTATTTGTTTAACACAAACTAAAGCGAAAAGTGATGAAATAAACCAAATGAAAAATTTTGCTACAAGACTGTTCTTCATATATGTTCCTCCATCTAAATTATAACAAATTTTGTTATAAAGAATGAATAAAATAAGGTAAAATAAAAGAGGTGAAGATCATGCTACTTAAGCAAATGAAATATTTTATCACTGTTGTGGATTGTCATAGCTTTACAGAAGCAGCAGAACAATGTTTTATTTCTCAATCTGCCATTTCTCAACAAATAAAGTGGTGGAGGGTTGTTTTTATGAATAATGTTGTCACTTTAATATGATTCTAGAAATCAATCAATCAATTACTTAAAGAAAATAATATAGAATATTCAATTCATGGTGTTGGTGGATGTACATGCTGTGGGTTAGAACTTAGACAAGATGGTAAAATTTACCCTACAGATAAGATTTTAGAAATCATAAATGGTTCTTTAAAAAATCACTGGATATCTTACAGTTTATTCAAAATTTGATTAAAAACCTTGACTATAAAGTAACTCTATAGTGTTAGATAAAGTTAAGGAAAGGGGTGTTATCTATGAAAACACACGAATTAGAAAAAGAATTAGGAATCTCAAAACATACCATCTTCTATTATGAAAAGGAAGGAATCGTTACACCACAAAGAGATGACAATGGGTATCGTAGTTATAGCCAAGAAGATTTACAAAAATTGATCATGGTAAAATTTTTACGTAATTTAAATATTTCTATTGATGATGTAAAAGCAATTTTAAATAATGAACTAGATTTTAAAGAATGTTTAAAAATCAATCAAATTCATCTAGAAAAACAAATTAAGAGTTTAGAAGAAGTTCAAGGAAATATTGAAATGTATGTAAGAAAAGATTTACCAATGTTACCTGCTTTACAACAAATCCAAAGAGAAACAAAGAATTATAAATTAGGTTATCAAAAAACAACGGATACAGTATCTCTTGGAAGAAGACTTACAAAGAAACTCGCAATAAAAAAATTCTTATATAAATTTATTCCTACATTTTTAATTATTTTATTCTTTAGTGCTGTAAATGAGCAAGATGTTTTAACAAGAGTACTTTCAGTATTAGTGATTTCATTTGTATTTACAAATGGTTTTATTGCTGCTGATTTCCAGTTTTCACAATTATGGTTAAGATTACCACTTGATCAAACAAGAAATCAATCGGTAGAGTTTTTAAATGATCGTATTCGTTATTATCAATTTAAAGGTTTCAAGGATAATTTGAAATATTTCTATGCCGTTTTATTTGGAAAAGAAGCTAAGTTTATGAATGAATATAAATATGAAGATATTCAAAGCGTAGAACTTCTTTTAAAACATCGTTATGAAAACTATGGAACACCGATTGCTAGAGATTGGTATGTTCTTGATTATAGCTTTGAATTTAAAGATGGAAATCATTTCTATTTCTATTGTCCTTTTACAATTGATGATGATGCCCGCTTTATTGGAATGATTTTAGATGAAAAGGTAGAAAATGTGATCGATAAAGATCATGTCATAGATGCTTTAAAAAATGGTATTCATTTAAATGATTATATGAAAAAGACTGAAGATTAAAAGTCTGTAATATTCTGTATAAATATATTACAATAAAATTATAAGTACTAACTATTTTTAACTGGAGGAAACAGAAAAGATATATGTATTCTGTGCACTATTTTTGCATTTCATATATATAATTAGATATTTAACAAAAAAATATATAATAGAAGTATAGATATAATGTAATGTCTACATTGGTAATTTTCTATTTTTTAAACAAGGAGGTGTGGTTATGATTGAATATATATTAATGGGCACAAAAAAACATGGATGTTTAATTGATAATCGTAAAAAAGAAATTATATATTACCAATTGCTAAGTTTGTACGAAAAAATTGTAAAAGAACCCCAGCAATTATTAATTAAATACTCGGATATAAAAAAAATTAAGATATGCTATGGGCTTACTACAGGAGCTCGATTTGATAGTGCACAGATTACTATGGAGGTATTAACAAATAACAATACAAGTTATGATATTCCAGTTACGTATAACTCAACAAAAAATAAAGATATACTTTCATTTATAGAAATACTTAAAAGTTCAAATTTATTAATCGAGGATCCATATAACATTTTCAGTTTATATCCTGAGACGAATCTAGATTTTATAGATTTTATAAAATTTATAAATAAAGAGCATTATAAAAAAGGATAATTACTGCTGATTCATTAATTGAAAATACAGAAATTTTAAATTCCTTTTTGTGTTTTCTTGAAGCAATCACTCTATTACTATGGTTATTAATTGATAAATAGTATTTTGATTAAATGACATGAAAATTTATTTTTCAGATATAACCAGTGTATACAAAATTAAACATTATATGAACAACACAAATGAAAAAGTTTTTAACGGGAGGAAATAGTACAATGAAAAATAAAATGATTATAAAAATTGTTGTCTCAATTCTTTTGTCTTATCTAATGGTTTTTATTATTAATTCATTGCTTGGTAATACTTATTTGGCTCAACCAGAACTTAATCATATTATTGTCCTTGATTATATTCTTGCTTGTTGCATTGTTATTATTGCACTTATTATTATATTTGGTTTTTTAATCTTAAATAAGCATAAGTAATTCTAGAATTTAACTTATGTATTAAATGAAATCGCTCTTTTTAAGTAAAATGCTGCTTTAGATGATAATATTACGCAGTAAAAATATCATAATGATACTCATGATATGCTTCCTTAAGTGAAATAGGCAATGGTATTAAGATAAAGAAAACTAATGCCTTCGTGTCATTAAGAAAGGGTGTTTGCTATAAAATGGCAGACACCTTTTCTATCACCGCTAAAAAGCATTTGAAAATAACATGGTTTATGAACTGCTCCTAAAGAATTATTACATAGTTCTAAAACATACATTCCTAAAACAATAGTGCATAATAAATTATGTTAGGATGCTCTATAATTTAGAGGCTTACATGATTGATTTTTTATGACGTATTTAAATGATTTTTATGGTCTTTTGGGAATAGAATTAATGACTTTAGTTAAATACATGGAATGTGTGAAGTAGTACTATTTACTATACGTAATATCTAGTTTTATAATACGAAAAAATCCAGGAAAATAATCCTGGATTAATCAAATGTAACATATTCGTTATCTAAAGGTTTAGCCCCTTCAACATGATCTACATCAAGAACACAGATATTCGCATTCATAGATGGGTCATATTCAATATGTGTATGACCTTCTAATAGAAGCCATTCATTAGGTATGAATTTAGACGCATATTCACTTACGCAAAGCATACCAATTAATGAAGTATCCTGTTCACAGCATACCATTGCATAACGACCAAGAATAAAACCATTAGGAATCACTTTATCACGACCTATGAATTTACCTTTGATTTTAATTGTCTTTTGATCATAACGTTCTGGATGTTCCATCGCATCATAACAGAAGATACCAAAATCATGATCAGCAACTTCTAAATGATCCTGTGTATAATCATATGGTAATTCATCATCCTGCATAGTATTTACAGAACCATCTTTATTTTCATAGATGATCTGACATACAGGATTCATTGCCTTGATGTTGTTTCTTAAAGTAGACTTCTTCATACCATCTTCAATACGGTTAAAGATGACTAAGTCACTCTTAGCACAATGTTGGAATAAGAGTGCACGCATGTTATTCACATAAAGCTGGAAAGTAGAGGCATTGATAGTAGTTAGAATCTGTACAACACCCCAGTTTTCAGGGAATGGTGATTCTACAAACTGATCTACATTCCACATACCATTAAATTCTACAAGAACCTGTGTAGGATGATATTTCTCCTTTAAATCCTTAAAGAAGTCGGCAGTGAAGTCTTCTTCATTCTCTACATAAACAATTTCACAGTTATGTTCCTTAATAGCTGCTTCATTATATTCTACTTCACCTTCTTCTGTCACAATAAGCACAGATGTCTCATAATCACAGAAGTCAGTATTAATAATTGTATCGTTGATAAATGTTGTTTTACCACTTTCTAAAAAGCCAGTAAATAGATAAATTCTTGTTTCTAAATTATCCATACATTAACCTTTCATTAAATCATAGATTTTATGTGCATCAAGCTTTTCACCAATCACACACATTCTTCCACCAACATCTGGTGTACATTCACGGATTTCATAATCACCACTTACAAAGTCAAATTCAAACCATTTACCATCAGTACCCTTCACAATACCCTTAGAACGAAGAATATGACCTAAAGATTCATCAGTCCCTAAAGTCTTTAACTTATCATCAAGTTCTTCTTTAGTAAATGGATGTGCTGTTTCAATACCAATACTATTGAATACTTCATCTGCATCATGCATATCTTCTTCATCATAGTATAATGTGCTGTCTCCATCATGGTGATGATGTTCATGATCGTGATGATGACCACATTCACATTCATGATCATGTTCATGGTGATGTTCACATTCGCATTCGTGGTCATGATCATGATGGTGACCACATTCACATTCATGGTCATGATCATGGTGATGATGATGTTCATGATGATGTCCATGAACACTTTCCTGATGTTCCTTTTCAGCCGCAATCAATGCCTTTTCTAAAGCATCCTTATGATTACTTGCTTCAAGAATCATATCACCTGTAATCTGATCCCATGGAGTAGTAACGACTGGTGCATGAGGATTTAATTCTCTAATAATATCTAAACATTCCGCAATCTTTTCTTCAGATACATCCTGTGAACGGCTTAAGATTACACAGCTTGCTGCTCCAATTTGGTTATTAAAGAACTCACCAAAGTTCTTATGATACATCTTACATTTCTTTGCATCTACTACAGTAAAGAAACGATCAAGTGTTAAATCAGCACCATGTACCTTCTGTACAGCCGCAATAATATCAGATAACTTACCAACACCTGTTGGTTCAATAATAATACGATCAGGATGATATGTATCTACAACTTCCTTTAGAGCTGTTTCAAAATCACCTGCAAGACTGCAACAAATACAACCCTGACTTAATTCGTTGACAGTAATACCTGCATCACGCATAAAACCACCATCAATTCCAATTTCACCAAACTCATTTTCAATGAGTACTAACTTTTCATCTTTTAAAGATTCATTTAATAATTTTTTAATAAGTGTTGTTTTACCAGCACCTAAGAATCCAGAAATAATATCAACTTTTGCCATTTTATTGACTCCTTTCTTAACCATCTCACATTATATCATTTTTCTTAAAAAACGCTCATAAAATGATAAAAAAGCTTATATAAACTTTTCAATAAATAAGCCTATTCCATTAGAATCTTTATCCTCTGTGACATAGTTAGCGACAGCTTTCGCATGAATAGACCCGTTTTCCATTACTACACCAACACCTGCTTCTTCCAACATATCTATATCATTATCTTCATCACCAAAAGCCATACATTGAGATATAGAAATATCATGAAGGGCTAAAGCCTCTTTCAAACCATTAGACTTAGACACATGAGGATTCATATATTCATATAAGAAACTGGTAGTCACTAAGGCAGACGCTTTATATTCTTTATTCTTAAATGATTTAGAACGTTCTACTATCTGAGGCATATAGCTTGGATTACATATAATCATCAATTTACGATAAGGACGTGTTAAGAATGTATCAAAATCTACAACTCTATATTCAATTCCATCACCCTCAGCCATATTTCTAATATAGTCATCATCCTTAGGTGCATATAGAATACCTTCATGACAGATTGTAAAGTTACAATCCATATCTTTGTAATGATTCATGATTTCTTTAATCAATTCAGGACTCAAAGTATGATTCTCCTGATATATATCAAGAATATAATCATCAATCTCAGAACCTCCAGAACCCACTACAAAATCAATACATCCTTCAATACCCCATGATTTCATATGATTTCTTACACTATCTGCATCTCTACCTGTACATATTCCAAATAATATACCTTTACTTCTTGCTTTCTTGATAGCTGCAACAGTTCTTTCATCTACGACCTGTTTACTAGTCAGTAATGTTCCATCTACATCACATACAATAGCCCGTATATCCATATTTATTCCCCCGTCATTTTTATTATAGTACTTTGTCTTCTTTTCAATATTCTCTTCATAATGTCTCCTAAATAAGCTGTATAAAGAGTATCTAATACAAATAATAGACTTAATTTTGTGCTATAGGAAGATATTTTCTTATAGTGATTTTCTTTTAACGTAATCTCAATTTCAGAATCTTATTCAGTAGAAGAAATCAGTAGAATAGGGACATGATTCTTATGCAAAATTGAAGGAATCTTATCTGATAACATCCCACGTCCATTAAATGTAGTGACTATTGCAAGGCGAGAAGAATCATTTGATGCAAAAAATAATTGTGATTGATATTCTTCTTTTAAGAATTCGATCTTCCTTTTATATTCTGATGTATTACTTTTAGTCGCTAAGTGATAAATAGAAATCACCAAAACATGCTTCACTTATTTCCTGGTTAGACACATGAATCACGTTCTTAGAATTATCTAAAATATTTATTATATTTCTATAACTATGTATATGTATGTGTTATAATCCCAAAAAAGGAAGGCGATATTTATGATAGATGGACATATGCATCTAGAATATGGGGATCTCTCAAAAGAATATATACTACAGTTTGTGGAAAGTGCAGTAAAGAATGGTATGGATGAAATACAGATTCTTGATCACACACATCGTTTTAAGGAATTTAGACCTGTTTATGAAGGCGTAAGAAAAGCATCTCCTTATCAAGAAGAATGGTTAAACAATAAAGAAATGAAGTTTCATAGTACTTTAGATGAATATTGTGCTTTGATTAAAGAAATCAAGGCAATGGATTTACCTATTAAGGTGTCTTTTGGTTTAGAGGTATGTTATGTACCTGAATATGAAGAAACAATTCGAGAAATATTAAAACCTTATCATTTTGATTTCTTAGTAGGAGCCATTCATTCTATCGACGGTAAACTCTATGATATGAAATGGTCAGAAGAAATCTTATGGAACAAGTATCCTGTGGATAAAATCTATAAGAGATACTATGAATGTGTTTTCTCACTTGTAAAATCTGATTTATTTACACAGCTTGCACATCCAGATACGATTAAGATGTTTGGCCATTATCCTACTTATGACTTACAGCCTACATATGATGAACTTGCTGAATTATTAAATGAACATCATATGAAAGCAGAAAACAATGTAGGATGTTACTATCGTTATCATACACTTGATATAGGCTTATCCGATCAGTTATTACAGACCTTTAAAAAACATCATGTCCAGATGATTACTGCAAGTGATGCGCATCATCCAGAAGATGTAGGTCGTAATATAGTGGATGTCTGGGATAAAACAATGAAGTGAAGACTATCTTCACTTTTTTGATATATTTTTATCATAATAGTACTTGAATGATATACAAATATTGATAAGTTTGTTTCTAATTTTATATTGAATGATTCACTGGAATTTAATGAATATATAATAAATATAGAGGAAGGAGAGAAACTTATGAAGAAGATCTTATTGGTGTGTAATGCTGGTATGTCAACAAGTATGCTTGTACTCAAGATGGAAAAAGCAGCACAGGATAAAGGTATTGAAATGGAAGTAAAGGCTCTCCCAGTAACAGATGCAGAAAAAGAACTCAATGACTGGGATGTCATTATGTTAGGTCCACAAGTTCGTCATATGGAAAAGAGATTAAGAGAATTAACATCTACACCTATTGAAGTTATCAATATGCGTGACTATGGTATGATGAATGGTGAAAAGGTTTTAGATGCTGCTCTGAAAATCCTCGGATAATATTTGATAATTGTATTACTCCTTAATGTGAAAAGTGAAGATGGATTCATCTTCACTTTTTATTTTTCTCCAGTCTTTCTAAATGTTTCTGATGGAGCTCTTTATAATGATTAAAAGCATGAGGATTTAATTCCTGCAGCTTCTTTTCATATTTGCTACGGTACTGTTTTAATACACGTAATGTTTCAGGATTCATTTCCTGTAACTTTTCTTCAATACGATCACGATATTGTTCGAGTCGTTCTTCTACATACTGCTCATTTTCATGAATCTTTTCCATGATTTCTGGAATATGCATTTCTAGTCTTGATAAGAATTCATCTGCTTCAATCAAACCTAGTTCACCAAAGTTTGTATGATTTTCAATATCCTTTAATAGATCAGGAGATAAGTCTGTTTTAGAATGAATCTTATCCAACATTTCTTGAGTCATCTTCTGTTTATACTTTTCAGCTTCATTTCCAAAGGCCCATTCTAATTCAGGTTGTATAAATGAGATATGAGATGTTTCTAAATCTTCTAATGGATAAGGAGGTACAAGCCCACAATCTAATAAAGCCTGCTGCATTGTACGTCTTACATGACCACTTGTAATTATTTCTATACCACCATTTTCTCTTAATGCCTGATTAAGATGATCCATATGACGTGTTAGATAGAAATCTATATTTCTTTTCTGTAGATCATTATAGAAGATAACCAAACGATCAATTGCAGTAAAATCAATATTACTAATACCAGATGCATCTACAATAACCTGCTCAGTATCTTCTTTAATCGCTTTTTCTATATCTTCCTGGAACTTATCAATATTCGCAAAAAATAGATTTCCTGGGAAACGATAAATAATAGTATGTCTAATTGGTCTTGCATTCACATTCTTTTCTAGATTAAAGAAACCTGTCTGCCCTGGAATTATACCTAAGAAATGGGCTGGTGGAGTGACTGCCTTAATAACTACAGCGAGGAATGATAAGACAATACCAATTACAACACCATAAATAGTTCCAAAGATAAGTACTCCACAACATGCTGCCATAAAGATATAGAACTCATTTCTACTTTCTTTAAATAAACGTTTACCTAACGCAAAGTGACAGGCACCAAGTAAGGCAGTAATCACAATCGCAGTTAAAATAGGAACAGGAAGATATTCAATGAACCCTGTACCAAATAATAGAAGAAGTGCCATAGTTGCAGCAGCTGATAAGCTCATCGCCTGAGTCTTACATCCATACTGTCTTGCGAGACCAGTTCTAGAAACAGAACCATTCGTTGGACAGCATCCTACAAGTGAAGTAGCCAGTTCAGCCATACCATAGGCAAATATTTCTTTATTTCCATCTAATTTATAGCCATCTTTCATTGCATTACCCTGTGCAGATAATAAAGTCTGTGCGAGTACAACTATCGCAATAGATAATGTAGTAAAGAATAAAGCAGAAATATCTACATGGGCAATAGAAGGGATCACAAGTTTTGGTAAACCTGAATCAACATGAGGTAACAGTTTTACTCCATATTTTTCTAAAGGGAATACGGCAGTCAATAAAGCCCCTATAAACATCATAAGAATAGGCATAGGAATCTTCTTATTTATTCTCTTTACGACAAGAATAATGACAAGGGTACTAATACCTAATACAAAAGATAAACCATTAAAGAGTGGTAACTCTTTAATAATATGATTGACTAATTCGAATATTTCACCTGTTCCTGTTGTCCCACCAAAGAGTTTAGGAACAAGCATCATAATAATAGATAAACAGATACCTGTTACGAATCCACCCATGACAGGTGTAGAAATATACTTAACAGCACGTCCTGCTTTAATAATTGAAAAGAAGATCAACCATAAAGCAACCATGAGTGCAATAACAGGGACCACCTGCATTGCTCCTTTAGTTCCTGCAGTAATACCAAGAGTTGCAAGAGCACTTCCAGTAAGAGCTGCAGGGGCTGCATCTACACCAAATACAAAATCATGACTCGTAGTAAAAAAACTAAATACGAGAATAGGAACCAAAGAACCATATAAACCATAGACCATTGGCAGACCTGCTACCTGAGCATAACCCATGGATATAGGAATAGATATAAAAGCAACAATAATACCTGCAAAAATATCATTCATTGTCGCATTCTTAAATTTCTTCATACGCCACCTCTTTCTTAATTCTAATTATAATGATTTATCAAAATGAGTCTATCTCTATCAAAATGCGCCTATATTGTATACAATCTAAAATAATTTTTAAATTATTTGTATTTTTTAATAATATCAGTGGACAAATTTGTAATAAACTAATATAATGCATATAAATTAAAAAGGAGGGCGTCGAAAATGACAGATAAGAGAGTTTATAATTTTTCTGCAGGACCATCTCAGTTACCTGTAGAGGTATTAAAGGAAGCAGCAGATCAGATGCTGAATTATAAAGGCTCAGGAATGAGCGTAATGGAGATGAGTCATCGTTCCTCAACATACCAAAAGATTTTTGATGATACAAAAGCAACTTTAAAGAAAGTTTTAAATATTCCAGATAACTATAAGATTCTATTATTACAAGGAGGGGCAACACAGGAATTCACAAACATTGCCTTAAATCTTATGGTGAATGGTAAATCAGATTATATCGTTACAGGAAGCTTCTCTGGCAAAGCTGCAAAAGAAGCGGCCAAGTTTGGGGATGTTCATATTGCCTATAACGGTAAGGACAACGATTTTACAGAAATTCCTACACAGGATCAGTTAGATATTCGTGAAGGTGTTGATTATGTACATCTTTGTAACAACAACACTATCTATGGTACAGAGTGGAACTATGTACCAGATACAAAGGGTGCACCACTTGTAGTAGATATGTCTTCTGATATCTTATCAAGACCTGTAGATGTTTCTAAATATGGTGTTATTTATGCCGGTGCACAAAAGAATATGGGGATTGCCGGACTCGGTGTTGTGATTATTAGAGAAGATCTAGTAAAACCACATCCAGCTAATATTCCAGTTCTTTCTGAATTAGATACTATGTTAGAAAAGGATTCTATGTATAACACACCACCATGCTGGGCTATTTATATGTTAGGTCTTGTAGTGAAATGGATTGATGAACAGGGTGGACTAGAAGTGATGAAGGAAAAGAATGAAAAGAAAGCTAAACTTCTTTATGACTACTTAGATCAGTCTGATTTCTATAAACCACATGCAAAGAAAGATGCACGTTCTAATATGAATGTGACTTTCACAACACCATCTAAGGAATTAGATGCTGAATTTGTAAAGGAATCTATTGCAGCAGGTATGACAAACTTAAAAGGACATCGTAGTGTAGGTGGTATTAGAGCATCTATCTACAATGCAATGCCTTATGAAGGTGTAGAATATTTAGTTAATTTCATGAAAGAATTCGAGGAGAAACATAAATAGTATGTATAAGATTAAAACTTTAAATAAGATTTCTGAACAGGGCTTAGAAATCTTTGACGATAATTATGAAGTCGGTGATAATTTAGAACATGAAGATGGGATCTTAGTTAGATCAGCTAAATTACATGACTATGATTTTCCAGCTGAATTAAAGGCTATTGCAAGAGCAGGTGCAGGTGTCAACAATATTCCTGTAGATACATGTACTGAAAAAGGGATCTGTGTATTTAATACACCAGGGGCTAATGCGAATGCGGTTAAAGAATTAGTATTATGTGCTTTAATCTTAAGTTCAAGACAGGTGATTCCTGGTATTGAATGGGTAAAGACATTACCAGCTGATGATTTTGGAAAAGCTGTAGAAAAAGGTAAGAGCCAGTTTGTTGGTCCTGAAATTGATGGTAAGAAGCTTGGTGTTATTGGTTTAGGGGCAATTGGTGTGAATGTAGCCAATGCAGCTGTTAAATTAGGTATGGAAGTATATGGTTATGATCCATATATCAGTGTCAATGCAGCATGGAAACTATCTAAATGGGTTCATAAAGCAGCTACTGTAGAAGAATTATTCAAGGAATGTGACTATATTACTATCCATGTACCAGCAACTCCTGATACAAAGAATATGATCAACAAGAAGTCACTTGCAATGATGAAAGACGGTGTACGTATCTTGAACTTTGCACGTGATACATTAGTAAATACTGAAGATATCATTAAAGCATTAAAGTCAGGAAAAGTGGCACGTTATATTACAGACTTTGGTTCTAAAGAACTTGTAGAAACTGAAAATACAGTTGTATTGCCACACTTAGGTGCTTCTACTCCAGAATCAGAAGATAACTGTGCAACTATGGCTGTAAAAGAAATGATTGATTACTTAGAAAATGGTAATATTCAGAACTCTGTTAACTTGCCTACAGTTGTAGAACCACGTACTACAACATATCGTGTATGTATTATTCATAAGAATATTCCTAACATGTTAGCTGTATTTGCGAACGCATTTGCGAAAAAGAGCATGAACATTGAAAACATGGTCAATAAAGCACGTGGTGAATATGCATATACTGTCATTGATACAAATGATTTATCAGAAGATATCACCAAAGTGATTGAAAATCATGAAGGTGTTATTAAAGCTAGAATTATTGCGAAGATTGTTTTCTAAATCCTTCTTTTTGAATAGTCCATCTTAGTGATGGACTTTTTCTATTGAAAAATGTAAGATGGGAGTGCGAAGGGGTGATGGGATGAATAAATTAGTAGATGCTTTATCCTGGGTGGCTATGAAATGTACTCAGAATAAATATTTAAATGCAATTAAAAATACCTTCCAGAATTATATGCCAATATCCCTTACAGGTGCTGTTGGAATATTTTGGATAAATGTACTAGTCAATGATCATGGGGGATTAGGTACTGTTTTTCCACTTATTATGGATTTAAAAATTTTTAATCCAATCTTTGAAGCATTGAATTATGCAGCTATTTCATGTATCTCTATCATAATTGTATTATTATTATCTAGTGAAATTGCTCAGGCGAATGGGGATTATGATATTTATCCTGTGATTGTTAGTTTTATATGCTGGTTGATTGTCACACCACATATTATTGATGGTCTTCATATTAATGTGCTATTACATACAGGTGGTGGTGCTATTATACATACAAAACTATCCACCTTTGTGCATATACCACCTTCTATAGGAATCACTTTGAAAGATTTTACTACGCAGGGAATAGGCTCAATTTATACATCTTTATCAGGACTCTTTACCGCAATGTTTGTCGCTATATTTGCGACAGAACTCTATCATTTATTAAGAAACTGCGATTGTCTCTTAATTAAGCTTCCTAGTCAGGTTTCTACCAATCAGGTATTATCATTCATGAATATTGTTCCTACGTTCTTGACATGCTTAATTATGAGTTCTGTCTCTTATCTTTGTATTCTAAGCACAGGTCATACACTTAATACAAATATATATAGTCTTATACAGCTTCCGTTACAGCTGATGGCAGGGGATAATTTAATTGCGGTTCTTGTTTTGTATTTTATTATCTTATTGTTTTGGACTGTTGGATTCCATGGGAAGAATCTTATGTTGCCTATCGTTGAATCTTTGTATAGACCATTACTCTATATTAATATGGCAGCATTTAATGCGGGGTTAAGAGGAAAAGATATACCATATGTATTCAATTCAACGATGTTTCAGATGTTTGGAGAAGTTGGTGGCTCAGGATGTACATTAGGGGTTGTGATATATATTCTTGTTTTTTCTCAAAGACATGATAATCGTTTAATAGCAAATATTTCTTTATTCCCAAGTTTAGTGAATATCAATGAAACAGTGATCTTTGGTATGCCTATTGTGCTTAATCCTCTATTAGATATTCCATTTATTCTTGCACCACTTATCTCTCTTACAGTGGGATATTTCCTTATTCAAATAGGATTCTGTCCACATGTGATCATGGAGGTACCTTGGGTTATGCCACCTATTTTATTTGGCTTCTTAGTTACTGGAGGAAGTATCTATGGGGCAATATCACATCTCATATGTATATGTATCTCATTACTTGTGTATGCGCCATTTATTTATATATATGAGAGAAAACAGAAGAAAGAAGAATATATCTATTAAAGTGACAAAAAGAGTGGATTTATGCATACAAATTCGCTTTTTTTGTAACAACTATACAACATCCTTAAGAATACTTGTTTAATCATTTTGTTAGATTATTATAAAGATGCAAAAAGAAAATAAATTTTTGCTTCCTAAATCGTCATGAGATGTCCAGCTCATGACATTTTTTATTATTATCATTGATAAAATACCGATAAGATGATAATATATTATCATCTTAAGATTAAGGTCTTAAGATAGGAAAATCTAGTTATACATATCGTGAGGTGTAGGGACCTCATGATCTTGTGCAGATATATCTGCATCTCCTGTACATTCTTATTCGGGTGCGAGGATAAGAATGATCACTGCTCGTAAGAGTATTGCTAATAATTAAATCCCTTATTGAACATGGATATAAAGTGAGTAATTAATGAAACCCTCATACTTTTAACTCATTATAACTTTGATTTTCCCAGGAACGCTGATCCTTTTAATCATTAGGGCATTGATTGAAAAACAGCCACTGCATTCATATTTCATCCATATCAAGCCAAAAGAATATTTATGTAGTGCATGATCCTCCTTATGGAGGATTCTTTTTTTAACCAATTATTAATATACTCTTCACTCGATGATAACCATACTTATTGTATAAGGTGCTATACTTGTGCACAGAGAGGAAATTATATGAATTATGATGTCAATTATATAAAAGAAGTGCTTTATCATGCTGGTGAATATATTATGGGGCAGTTAAGGGATGATTCAATCTATTCTAAAGGGAAAGATGATTATGTAACCGAAATAGACCTCATTGTACAGGATCAGATTAAGACATGTTTAATGGATAAATATCCTGATGTACAGTTCATGAGCGAAGAACAGATCAATGAAGTGGATTTCAGTCAACCATGCTGGGTATTAGATCCAATAGATGGTACAACAAATCTTATTCATGATTACCATTGCAGTGTTATCTCGTTAGCATTGTTGGAAAATGGTGAACCAACAATAGGGTTGATTTATAACCCTTATATGGGTGAACTGTTTTATGGTATTAAAGGACAAGGTGCGTATCTGAATGAACATCGTATTCATGTAAGCCATCAAGAGAACCTCTCATTAAGCTTAGTATCTGTAGGGACAAGTCCTTATTATAAAGATGATGAAATGCTGGACAAGAACTTCTATACGATTAAGGAAGTTATGAAACATTGTTCTGATATACGTCGTAGTGGTTCTTGTGCATTAGATATTGCATGGACAGCGTGTGGGCGTGTAGAGGCTTATTTAGAACGTCGTGTCAAATTATGGGACTATGCTGCTGGTAAGGTGATATTAGAAGAAGCTGGCGGTATACTATGTGATTATCGTGGACATCCAATTAAAAACCAATTAATCACAAATTTAGTTGTAGGCAAAGAAAACGTTGTTCACGATCTGATATCTCAATGTATTAATAAGTAGGGTGACCTACTTATTTTTGCATTTAAAAAACCTGGAATAAATCCAGGTTAATCAATAGGTTCCTGATAGAACCTTCCTTTAACAGCATTTGTTTTGACTATATTCACAAAAGCCTGGTTATCAATACTTTTAATAATTTCATAAACATCATTGACTTCTGCAGCACTGACAACTGTATAAAGCATGACACGATCTTCATGTGTATGAGATCCTTCGCCAGTAAAACGAGTCATACCATGATGTGTCTTAACTAATAATTCTCTTTCTAATTCATCTGCTTTATTAGATATGATGAATAAAGTCATCTGCTGATCTGATTTGTGGAAAGTATCTATTGCCTGAGTAGATACGAACTGGAAGACAATAGAATAAAGAGATGCTTCAAATCCAAATAACATTCCAGAAGTTAATAATAGAATAATATTAAAACCTAAAATGATATTCCAAGAAGAGATATTCCACTTACGATGAATATAGACTGCAATAAAGTCTGTTCCTCCAGAACTTGCTTTACCATATAAAGCAATAGAAATAGCCAAACCATTTAATAAACCACCAAATAAAGCAATTAATAATGGATCAGTTGTCACCTTATAAGAAGGAATCAAATCAACTAAGAATGAGTTTAAAACAATCATTAATACACTATAACCAGTAAAACGTTTTGAAATAAGTTTAAAACCAATGATAGCTGGTATCGCATTTAATGAAATATTAAGCACAGAATAAGGTACAGAAATGTTAGCATACTTTAACATTATTCTCTGTATTAATAGAGTCATACCGGTAATACCACCAGGGACTAATTCACCAGCACGTACAAACGTCTTAATATTAAAGGCCATTAAACATGACGCAAGAATGACGCATACGAATGATTTGAGGGCTTTTATTGATTTTTTTTGTTGTATTTCCTTTTCATATAACATAAATTTAACATTTACCTCCGAAAATTCGACCAAATTGTACTATTGTTTATACTATAAAACAACCGTAATTATGTAAAAAGTGAAAAAACACATTTACATAATCTTAAGATAATACATACACAAATATGATTTTTTTGTTAAGGAGAAAAATTTATGATGTAGGTGTCTTAAGAAGACGGGAGGAAAAAAGTAAATATGAAAAAAATATTAACGCTTGTACTTACATGTGTACTTGCATTCTCACTTGCTGGTTGTGGAGGATCTAAAGATTCTTCAACTGCTGGTTCAGGAGATTTATCAGGAAAGATCTCACTTGATGGTTCTACATCAATGGAAAAATTTGTAACTGCCTTAGGCGAATCTTTCAAAGAAAAGAACCCTAACGTTACAGTTGAATCTCAGTTTACAGGTTCATCTGCTGGTATTGCTTCAGTATTAAGTGGTAAGGCTGATATCGGTGATTCTTCAAGAGCATTAACAGATGAAGAAAAGAGCCAGGGTCTTGAAGAAAACATCGTAGCTATTGATGGTATCGCAGTTGCGGTTAATAAAAATAATACTGTTAAGAATGTAACTAAAGAACAGTTAACTAAGATCTATACTGGTGAAATCACTAACTGGAAAGAACTTGGTGGTAAAGACGAAAAGATCGTTGTTATTGGTAGAGAAGCTGCTTCTGGTACGAGAGGTGCTTTCGAAGAATTATTAGAAGTAAAAGATAAATGTAAATATGCACAGGAATTAGATAATACTGGTGCAGTTGTTGCGAAATGTGCTTCTATTGAAGGTGCTATTGGTTATGTATCACTAGATGCAGTTGATAAATCAATCGACACATTACAGTTAGACGGTGTTGATTGTACAGTTAAGAACATCAAAGCTGGTAAATATGCATTACAGAGACCATTCGTAATGGCTACTAAAGGTAAAATTGAAAAGCAGTCTAAATTAGTTCAGGCATTATTCGATTACATTGATAGTGATGAAGGGCAGGCTATCATTAAAAAAGTAGGTCTAATCAGTGCTAAATAGCATTGTCGGTACCAATAAAAGTAGACAAGCATCAGAAAAGGCAGCCGCATTAATCGTTAGTGTATGTGCTGCTTTTTCAATAGTTGCAGTCGTCGCTATTACTGCCTACATGATCTATAGCGGCACACCTGCACTTGCTAAGGTTGGTATCGGAAATATCTTATTTAAAACAGAATGGGTTCCTTCTCAAGGAAAGTTTGGTATTCTTTACATTATCTTAACTTCTATTGTTGGTACTTTACTTGCAGTCTTAATCGCAATACCTGTTGGTTTATTTACTGCAGCCGCATTAAGTGAAATGGTCACTGGTACTCCAAAGAAGATTATGAAAGCAGCTATTGAATTATTAGCTGGTATTCCATCCGTTGTTTATGGGTTACTTGGTATCTTGATCATTAACCCACAGATGTATAAGTTAGAAAAGTTTTTTTATCATACATCTCATTCACATCAGTTCACTGGTGGGGCAAACCTCATTGCCGCAATTATTGTATTAGTGATCATGATTTTACCAACATTAATCAATGTCTCTGAAACAGCTCTAGAAACTGTTCCAAATCATTTAAGATTAAGTTCTTATGCACTTGGTGCAACTAAAATTCAGACAATCTTTAAAGTAGTTATTCCAGCCGCTAAGAATGGAATCATGAGTGCTATTGTGTTAGGTGTTGGACGTGCTATTGGTGAAGCAATGGCTATCTTACTTGTTGCTGGTAACGCAGTTAATTTACCTGCACCATTCAACTCAGTACGTTTCTTAACAACAGCTATCGTATCTGAAATGTCTTACTCAAGTGGTGTACATAGACAAGTATTATTTACAATCGGTTTAGTATTATTCATCTTCATTATGATTATCAATATCATATTAATGAAGATTCTAGAGAAGGGTGAAGAAAATGGATAAAGCAGATTCTAAAAAAAGTGTCAGCTACATCCCCATTAAAGGAAGTGAATGCTGTGGATAGAACGTTATATCATAAAAAGAAAAGAATAGGAGACACTATACTACGTGGACTTATTTACCTATGTGCTGGTTTCTCTAGTATCTTAATTCTTGTCATCATTGGTTATGTATTCTCTAAAGCCATCCCCCATTTCCATTTCAAGAATTTAATTGAACCAATGAGTCAGTTAATGAACCCTGAAGGTTTATTAGGTAACATCATCAATACTCTTTATATTGTCGTAGGTACATTATTATTTGCCTGCCCAATTGGTATTGGTGCAGCCATTTACTTAAATGAATATGCAAAGAATAAGAAGTTCGTTGCAGCTGTCTCATTTACAACAGAAGTATTATCAGGTATTCCATCTATTATCTTTGGACTATTTGGTATGATCTTCTTTGGTGAAATGTTAGGACTTGGTTATTCAGTTTTAAATGGATGCCTCACATTAACTATTCTTATCTTACCAATTATTATTAGAAACACTCAGGTTGCCTTAGAATCAGTTCCTTCTTCATATCGTGAAGCCGCATTAGGTATTGGTTCAACTAAGTGGTATATGATTCGTACTGTTATTCTTCCAAGTGCTATGCCTGGTATCTTAACTGGTGTGATTCTTGGTATGGGGCGTATTGTGGCTGAATCAGCTGCCTTATTATTTACAGCAGGTAGTGGTTATTTTATGCCAAGAGGATTTTTCACTCACTTAATGGAAAGTGGTGGAACACTTACTATCCAGCTTTATATGGCAATGAGTAACGCAGAATATGGACAGGCCTTTGTGATTGCGATGATTTTAATTATTCTTGTATTAATCATGAACTTTATCGCTAAGTGGCTATCAAGTAAGTTTAATGTAGAAAAAGCAAAATAATGAGGTAAATATATATGAATAAAATGGAAATTAGGAATTTAAACTTATGGTATGGTGAAAAGCATGCCTTAAAGGATACAAGTCTAGATATCCCAGAACATAAGATCACAGCGTTCATCGGTCCTTCTGGATGTGGTAAATCTACATTCCTTAAAACATTAAACCGTATGCAGGATTATGTAAAAGGGGTAAAGATTACTGGTCAGGTGACATTGGATAGTGAAGACATCTTTGATCCTAGAGTAGATACAACTTTATTGAGAAAGAAAGTAGGGATGGTATTCCAACAGCCTAACCCATTCCCAATGAGTATCTTTGATAACATTGCTTATGGACCTAGAATTCATGGGATTAAGAATCATGCTGAATTAGAAAAAATTGTGATTAGATCATTAAAGCAGGCTGCTTTATATGATGAAATTGCAGATCGTCTAGATACAAGTGCATTAGGTTTATCTGGTGGTCAGCAGCAGAGATTATGTATTGCGAGATGTTTAGCTGTTAACCCAGATGTTATCTTATTAGATGAACCTACAAGTGCCTTAGATCCAATCTCTACATCTAAGATTGAAGACTTATTAATGGATCTTAAGAAAGATTATACAATTGTGATTGTGACTCATAACATGCAGCAGGCTTCACGTATTGCAGACAATACAGCATTCTTCTTACAGGGTGAAATTATCGAAACTGGTGATACAGAAAAGATCTTCTCATTCCCTCAGGATAAGAGAACAGAGGATTATATCACTGGTAGATTCGGTTAATATTTAATAATCTAAATCAATATATTATAATGAAGGGGTAAATATTATGAGAAGTCGTTTTGATAGAGAATTAGATACGCTTAATGTAGATCTTCAAAAGATGAGTGGTCTTGTAGAAAATGCGTTAGAAAATACTATTGCTGCATTTAAAAACAAGAACACTAAGCTTGCGAAAGAAGTTATGGAAAATGATCGTATGATCAATGATATGGAACGTTCTATTGAATCTATTTGTTTTAAATTAATGTTAAGACAGCAGCCAGTGGCAAGAGATTTACGTATTGTAACTACTGCATTAAAGATTGTGACTGATCTAGAAAGAATTGGTGACCAGTGTTCTGATATTTGTGAAATTATCTTGGATTTATCTGGTGATCATATTTATAGAACAGTAGAACATATTCCAGAAATGTTAAAGACTGCAAAAGAAATGGTGCATAAGTCTATTGAAGCCTTTGTAGAAGGTGATGTAGATAAAGCCCATAACATTTCTAGAATGGATGATGATATTGATGCATTATTCTTGGATATTAAGAATGAAATCATCCAGATTATGAAAGAAAATAGTGAAAATGCAGATGACTGTTTAGATTACTTCATGATTGCTAAATATCTTGAAAGAATTGGTGATCATGCATCTAATATCTGTGAATGGTTAGACTTCATGGAAACAGGATCTATCAACCAGCAGCGTATTATTTAAGGGGGATATAACCAATGAGCGAACGTATATATGTAATAGAAGATGATGAGAATATTCAGGAAATTATCAAGTTATCTCTTGAATCAAGTGGGTATCAAATTACCCTCTTTAATAATGCGATAGATGCAATTGTCGCAATTCATGAAGATACACCTGATCTTGCAATATTTGATGTCATGCTGCCAGAATTAGATGGTATTTCAGCCATTAAACAGATTAGAAAGACTAATACAACTTTACCTATCTTAATTCTTTCTGCAAAGGATCGTGAAATAGATAAGGTAAGAGGTTTAGATTCAGGCTGTGATGATTATATGACGAAACCATTTGGAGTGCTGGAACTTGCTGCACGTGTTCGCTCATTACTTAGAAGAAGCCAGCATCATTCAAAGGTTATTAAGACAACATCTTTAGAAATTGATAAGTCTAAGCATATTATTTTAAAGCAGGGTGAAAAACTTGAATTAACTCATAAAGAGTATCAGTTATTACTCTATTTAGTAGAAAATAAAGAACGTGTTGTAGAAAGAGAAGAACTTTTAAATAATATCTGGGGTTATGATTTTGTAGGCGAATCAAGAGCCTTAGATGTTCATATTCGTTCTTTACGTGCAAAACTTGGTGATGATGGACATCATTATATTAAGACAATCAGAAGTGTAGGTTATCGTTTTATTGAGGATGGTCAATAATGAGACAATCTATATTGAGGTATTTTATCTCACTTTTATTAGTATCTCTATGTATCTGTAGTGCAACGAGTATATTTATTATTTCTGGTTCAATGAAAGAAGATTCCGAAAGAGAAATGATGTATTCTGTAAAACTTATAGAATATAATCTAGACTACTCTAAGGATCTCAATACACAGATAGAAACACTTAATCCACTTGCTTTCTCTGATGATACAAGAATATCTATCATAGATGAAAAAGGTAAAGTTCTTGCAGATACATATAAGAATGACATCTCTTCTAATCATTTGAAAAGAGAAGAAGTACAACAGGCACTTCATTCTTCAAATCATGAAGGGTATGCAATGAGACGTTCTGAGACAACCAATCAGCCACTTCTCTATGCTGCATATTATAAAGATACCCACATTATAAGATTGTCCATCCCTTATTCAGGGGTATGGGGTTATTTTCCAGAACTTGCTCCTGCATTTGCGATTTCTATACTGATTAGTATATTATTTTCATACATAGTTGCACGTAAACTCTCTAAGAGAGTCACTCATCCTTTGACAGAAATCAGTGAGTCTCTTAATAACATGACTGAAGACTATCGTTTTGAACTCCCAACAACAGATTATGAAGAATTTACACCTATTATTGATACAATAGAAAAACTTTCTCATCGATTAAGAAAATCTATGAGAGAAACAAGATTTGAACAAGATAAGATCAATGCGATATTAAGAAAGATGGAGGAAGGCTTCATCTTACTTGATGAGAATGGCATGATCTTAAGTGTCAATGATAGTGCTATAAAGATTCTAGGACCTTTAAAAGAAAAGGATAACTTAATAGATCATATTACTTATCCTAATCTTATAAATGCGTTAAATAGTGCACCTAAGAAACAGCGTATAGAATTAAAGATTCATGATTTTGATTACCAATGTGCAATCTCCTGCCTTCCATTTGGTACAGCACTCTTCTTTGTAGATATTACTGCAATGAAGAATTCACAGAAGATGAGAGAAGAATTCTTCTCTAGTGTATCTCATGAATTAAAAACACCTATTACAGCTATTAGAGGTTATAGTGAATTATTATCACAAGGATTCATCAATGATGAAAATCAGAAGAAGATGATGCTTTCTAAGATTCAAACCGAAGTGACTAATATGTCTTCTTTAATTAATGATATCTTGATGTTATCTAGACTAGATAGTGATGATTTGATTGTTGAAAAAGTTCCTGTTAAGATGCAGGCATTAATGAAAGATATTTCTGAAGATTATGAAGGTCTATTAATAAAATATAATGTAGAGCTTCATATATATGTAGAACCCATTACTTATATTGGAAATGGATCTCAAATAGAAACATTGATTTCTAATCTTGTAAGTAACGCTATTAAGTACAACAAAGAAGATGGTCATGTTTATGTTCATATTTATAGTAAGAAAGATAACATGATCATTGAAGTCAAGGATACAGGTATTGGTATACCTCTTGCAGACCAAGGCCGTATTTTTGAAAGATTCTACCGTGTTGATAAGGGACGTAGTAGAATCAAAGGTGGTACAGGTTTAGGTCTTGCCATCGTTAAGCATATTGTTTCTTATAATAAAGGAACAGTGAAATTACATAGTCAATTAGGAGAGGGGACTTGTATTACGATTACTCTTCCTAACAAATCATAAGCTGTCATCGTACAGCTTTTTTAATTAATTTTTCTAGACACCTATTAATAGTTGTTCTCCAGCACTTACTCAATACATCTTTTGATGGATAGTACTACAATATAGTTGTCCAAGGAAGGGTATGTTGATATGATTTTATTTCTATTATTTTTAGTTTTACTTGTACTAGGCATTGTGTATTTCATTAAATTAAAGAAAAACAATGAACCAAAAGATAAGGCGAAAAAGACATTACTGGCTTCACTTGTTTTCTTTGTATTATTTGTGATTCGCTGTGTATCAGTGGATGCATTTGTGATGCTTGGCTTCATCGCTTTTGTATTAGGCATCGGTTATCTTGTATATTGCTTGTTTAAGAAACAGCCTAAGAAAAAAGCATTATGTATGATTCTTGCAGGTTTCTTGGTTTTTGCATATGCAGGCAGTATCAGTGATCCAGAACCAATTGAATCTTCACCTGAAGTAGCTACTACAAAGGAAGCTAAGAAGAAAAAGAAAGTAGAGAAAGTAGAAGTTGCTGATTTGAGTCAAACAGATGCACAGGCTTGGTGTGATCAAAATGGATTCTAGTTAAGTAAAGAAGAAGATTTCTCTGATAGTATTGCACAGGGAGGATTTATTAGTCAATCACCTCAGGCAGGTACACAATTAGAAAAGGGAAGTACTGTCACTGTTCATTATTCAAAAGGAAAAAATAAATTAGGGAAAATTTTAATGAAAGTTAGGTCTGAAATGAAGAATATAGAGTTAATTAAATAACAATATAAATTAAACTTGGAATTTAATAAGATTACTTAAAATATAGGATAATGATTTAAAATATCCTATAAAGTATATTAATGTTTGTAAATACTTGGAGGGTGAAATATATTGACAAAAGCAAAAACAAATAGTATCATGTAAGTAATAAGTCAGTAAAACATAAGTTTAAATAAGTTGTTTTTAAAGTGTGAGGAGGATTAAGAATGTATATACAAGCTCAATTGAGTTGTGAATTGCAACAATACTTAGAATATTATACTAAATATGTATTGAAAAATAATAATCCAAAGATTAATAGAGGATATATAATTAAGAAAGCTTTAGAGCAAATAGAAGAATTTGCAGTTAACAAGAATATAGATATTATTCAATTAGATTGGGAAGAAATATTTAATGATGATATTGAGGAGATTATTAAAATAATTGATACCAATAATATAAAAAAAATGAATTCAACTATTAATTTGAAAGCCGATGTAAATGAGAAGTTAGAAGAGTTGCAGAGAGAATTTTTAAAGATATTTGAAGTTAAAAGATATTATAAATCATCTGTTATTAGGTTAATATTAAAAGCTGCTATATTACTAAATGAAAATAAAACATTACCAATAATAATTAATTATTAAGGAGATGTATATTATGTCACAGGAACAATTATTTACTTATAAAGAAAATTATTTAGAATTTTTAAAACATAATAGTTCAAAAGTTTGTTTAGATGATTTTAGAAAAGTTTATGATGAAGATTGTACAGAAGCAGATTTGGAGATAGTTTGTAAAGATATGCCTAAAAATTCTGATGTTTATAGAGAACTAAAGGATTTATATGATAAAAAATATTATACTAGTTATTATGAAGGGCAAAGGGGAGTATATTATAGAGCATTTGCAAAAGCAGTATGTGGATTTAAAAAAGTTTGGGAAGGGAATATTAAATAAGGTGTACCACCAAAAATCCCACCAAATTATGAAATAATTGATATAAACTTAGATTATATGCGGAATTAGATATTAGAAAATTTCTTGAGTGGGTAAAGAACCTACTATGGAAGATAAGAATGCACTCGCAAAAGCAGAATCTTACTCATCTATGATGCATATGTCTAAGGCGGCTATCTATGAACAGTTAACTTCAAGCTATGGAGAAAAATTCACTGCTGAAGAAGCACAATATGCGGTTGATCACCTACCACAGTAACTCTTTTAATAAAAGTATGAATGAAGCACAAATAAGTGCTTCATTTTTTGAAAATACACAGTTATTCTATAATAAATATGTATAATGCTTACAGGTGATAAAGCATGAAGATACTCTGGTTAATCGCACTTTTGTTGACAAGTGGGTGTTCAACACGTGCCAATTCAAATTATATTGCACAGGAAGTAAGAACATTCTATTCAGGTATGTTGAATGGGGAAGAAATTTCTATTACATGTGAAGATAGAGATTATAAGACAGCTTTCTTTAAAGAAATGAATAAGAACCTACATAAGAAGGAATTTAAGGATATTGATTCTTATGTAGTAAAAAAGAATTTAGATATTGCTTATACAATGAAGAAGGATAATAAGATTATGCGTTGTTATCATGGAAATATGAAGACAGGAGAGAATTCTTCTCTTAAGTATTTTCTTACTATTTCAGTTCCTAATAACGATTTAAGCAGTCCACGTGTAGAAAAGTCTACATTTACTTTTTCAGATAAGCGAAAGGTTGCGGTAAGTATAGAAGTAAACCAGGGTGATCATTATTGTAATGCTGTAGTGAAGGATACAAAAACTGAGAAAACTTATAAAGAATTTAAATATCGTTTTGACTCACAAGTCTAGAGTAAAATCTAGGCTTTTTGTGTATAATATATATAAGAGCGAAAGGAGATTGAAATGAATAGCGCTAAATTTTATAAAGTATCTTATGAACAATTTCAAACAGGAATGGAAAAGGAAGATGTAAAGGACAGCTATGATGCGATTAAGCTTCCACGTCGTGCAACTAAAGGATCTGCAGGATATGATTTTTATACACCTATTGATATACATTTAGAGCCTGGAGAAACAGTAAAGATTCCTACAGGAATCCGTTGTGAAATGAATGAAAGATGGGTATTAATGATTTATCCTAGAAGTGGTTTGGGATTTAAATATCGTCTACAGTTAAATAATACTGTCGGTGTAATTGATAGTGATTACTTCTATTCAGATAATGAAGGTCATATCTTTATTAAGATGACAAATGATTCAAATGAAGGAAAAGTAGTTGATGTTCAGGCTGGCCAGGGTATTGCCCAAGGAATCTTCATGACATATGGTATTACTGAAGATGATGATGCCACTGAAACACGTAATGGTGGATTTGGATCAACAACTAAATAATTTATGAAATATAAATTTCTTCTTGCAATTATGTTACTTCTTTCAGGATGTAGTACACCTCCTAAAGAAGAAGTAAAGAAAGAGACACCCAGTGTTTCTTTTGTTGCTGTAGGAGATAATCTCTATCATCAATGTATGCTTGATGAAGCCAAGACTTCTAGGGGTTATGACTTTTCAAACTATTATAAGAATATTAAGAAGTATATCCAGGCAGATTATTGTTTTGTGAATCAGGAAACAATATTAGGGGGGGAGGAAAACCTTCTGGTTATCCTCTCTTTAATGCACCTGATAGTGTGGCAGATGATTTAGAAAAGGTAGGATTTAATATAGTGAATGGTGCTACCAATCATGCATATGATCAAGGGGGCATCTGGCATACTACATTCTATCCAGGTATTTAATAAACATCCTCAGATGACTTATTTAGGACTCTATGAGAATGAAGAAGAGAAACAGAATATTAATATAGTAGAAAAGAATGGTATTAAGATTGCATTTCTATCTTTTAATCAATATGTGAATGGTGTGACTTATCAGAAACAGTTACCTTATATGATTAATTTTCATGAATCCACTATGATGGAGAATATGAAAAAAGCAAGAGAGAATGCGGATATTGTGATAGTATCCTGTCATTGGGGTATTGAGTATGATTATCATCCTAATACATTCCAGAAGAATATGGCTAAGCAGCTTGCAGATGCAGGTGCAGATGTGATTATTGGAACACATACACATACATTACAGGATGTAGAATATATTCAAAGAGCGGATGGTAAGCGTACATTAGTTGCTTATAGTTTAGGTAATTTTGTAAGTGGCATGTTGGAAGAATCATGTCAATTAGAAGGTATGCTTTCTTTTGATATAGAAAAAAAGAAAATTAAGAACGTGGTATTCACACCACTTGTGAATTACTATACTTTAACAGGCAAAAAAGAAAGACATGATTTTTCTGTTTATCGTTTAAAGGATTATACAAATAAGTTAGTAGAGAAGCATGGTTTTCCTAATCTGACTATTCCTCATATGAAAGAAGAAGCGAAACAGAAAGTAAAGAATATCAAAATTGATATGTAAGGCATTCTTTGGAGGTTTATAATGAAGGATTATAGACGTTATCACTGTGATGAGAATAAACTTATTGATTATGGATTTAAGAAACAGGAGCATAATTATATATATAAGAAAGATATACTAGATGGTGATTTCAGGATAGAAGTCATTATAAATAGTATTTTAGATGCAAAGGTTTATGATACTGATACAGATGAAGAATATACAAATATTCATCTGGTAGGTAAGCAGGGAAAGTTTGTACAAAAAGTGAGAACTGCATATGAAGACTGTATAGAGGATATATTGAATCATTGTTTTGTATATGATTATTTTATTTTTCCTCAATCTAAACGTTTGATGCATCTTATTGAAGAAAAGTATCATGTTCTTCCAGATTGTCCTTTTACTAATGGTGATTCATTTGTATTTAGAAATAATGATAAGTGGTTTGGACTTATTATGCATACAGACTATTCTAAGTTTTGTGATAAACAAGGAGAAATAGAATGTTTGAATATTAAGATTTCTATGGATACAGTGAATCATCCTTCTATCTATCCAGCTTTTCATATGAATAAGAAACATTGGATCAGTATACTATTAGATGAAACATTGAGTGATGAAGATATCATGTCTCTTGTTGATCAAAGCTATCATACTACTGTGATATGTGAAGATTGGGTTATTCCTGCTTCTCCTAAACGTTTTGATTTAATAAAGGCATTTCATCAAAGCGATTATATAAGATGGCATCAGAAAGGGAATATTCATCAAGATGCGAATGTATATATCTATTATGGTGCTCCTTATTCTGCAATTATGTATAAGTGTCAGGTAGTAGAAAGTAATGAAACAAGTATGCTTCTTAAACGTCTAAAAACATATGATCCTACTCTTTATCCATTGGAAGTACTTAAGACATATCAATTAAGAACTATAAGAAGTGCTAGGCATATTCCTAAAGAATTAAATGAGTATATAGGAAATACCGATAAATAAGTGAATTATCTAGTAAATATGATATAATAGGCAAAGGCAAAGGGGGCTTTGGGAATGAAAGTAGAATATTATAAAGAGTACAGTCCATGTCTTGAAAGAGATATGGAATATAAGGTGTATGGACATGCGGGAACACCTATACTTGTATTTCCATCACAGAACGGTAGATTTTTTGATTTTGAAAACAATGGCATGGTCGCTACAGTAGAAGACCTTATTGATAATGGGAATATACAATTATTCTGCTGTGATAGTATTGATCTAGAAACATGGAGTGAAGAAGGCGGTCATGATGTTGGATCTCGTTCACATATGTTAGAACAATATTATCATTATATTGTAGATGAATTAGTACCTAGAATTATTGATATTAATGCGATGTGTGGTACACATGCAAAGGGTATTTATACTACAGGATGTTCATTAGGTGCATCACATGCAGCTAATTTCTTATTTAGAAGACCGGATATTTTTAGTGGATGTATCGCATTAAGTGGATATTATGATAGTGATTTATTCTTCCATGATTATGTGGATGATAATGTTTATTGTAATAGTCCTATTAAATATATTGAAGGTATGAGTTATGATCACCCATATGTAGAAATGTATAGAAAACGTCGTATCGTATTATGTTGCGGCCAGGGTGCTTGGGAAGACGAAATGGTTCGTTCAACTAGTAGAATGAAAGAACTATTGGAATATAAGAATATTCCAGCATGGATTGATTTCTGGGGATATGATGTAAACCATGATTGGGATTGGTGGAGAGTACAGTTCCCATATTTTGTAAAGAGAGTAATCTAGGAGGAGAAGAATAGATGAACGTCGTATTTATATCACCACATTTTCCAGAATATTATCATAATTTCTGTTCGCGTTTAAAAGATCGTGGTGTGAATGTATTAGGTGTTGGAGATTGCCCATATGATATAATCAGTGATGACACAAAGAATTCATTGACTGAATATTACTATGTAGGTTCTTTAGAGAATTATGATGAAGTATATCGTGCATGTGCTTATTTCTCTAGTCATTATGGAAAGATTGACTGGATTGAATCTGAAAATGAATACTGGCTAGAATTAGAAGCAACATTAAGAAGAGACTTTAATGTGACTACTGGTCCACAGATTCAGGATATGCGCTGGATGAAATTTAAATCAGCTATGAAGGAAGTATATAAGAGTGCTGATTTAAAGGTGGCTGACTATATTAAGTTAGATACACTTGATGAAGCTTTAGAGTTTACTAAAAAGAATGGTTATCCAGTGATTGTAAAGCCTGATAATGGTGTAGGAGCAACTCATACTTATAAATTGAAAGATGATGAAGAATTAAAAGACTTCTATAATCATAAACAGGATTATATTGATTATATTCTAGAAGATTTTGTGCCTGGTGATGTTGTAACATTCGAAGGTGTGACTGATAAGGATAAGAATATTTTATTCTCTACAAGTCATTATATGGATACTTCTATTATGGATACAGTCAATGATGCATCTGATATCTATTTCCATTCTGAACCTGTAGAAGGTAAACCTATTTATGAAATTGGTGAAAAGGTTGTTAAAGCATTTGATACAAGAAGCCGTTTCTTCCATTTTGAATTCATTAAATTATCTGAAGATAAACCAGGATTAGGTAGAAAAGGTGATTTAGTTCCTCTAGAAGTGAATATGAGAGCACCAGGTGCTTTTATTCCTGATATGATGAACTATGCTTATGATGTAGATACATATACTATTTGGGCAGATATGATGATCTATAATACTTGTTTCTATGAAATTGAAAGAAAGTATTATGTAGGTTATGTAGGAAGACGTCTTGGTATTGATTATGAATTATCTGATGCAGAAGTTGCTGATAAGTATAGAGAATATATCAAGATTGAAGCAGATATTCCTCAGGTTCTTGCACAGGCTGAAGGTAACCATATATTTGTTTTCCGTGCTAAAACTAAAGCAAAGTTAAATGAAATTACTAAGGCGATTATTGCACATAAGAAGAAAAAGGCTGCATCTAAGAAAGCAGTCAAGAAGACAGTGAAAGCTGTGGCTAAAAAGGTAGAAGAAGTTAAAGAGCCTGTAAAGGAAGCAGTGAAGGAACCGGTTAAAAAGACCGTAAAAGCTGTGACTAAGAAGGTTGAAGAAACTAAAGAACCAGTTAAAGCAGTTGTGGAAACAAAGAAAGCAGAAGTAAAAGCAGCTGTAGAAGATACAGTAAAGGTAGTAGAAGAGAAGAAAGAAGAACTAAAAGAAGTAGTTAAGAAATCTCCTCGTGCTAGAAAAGCTGTTAAGAAACCTAGACATAAATCTAAAAAGCGTTAATTAAGAAACTGTGATGAAATGATTTCATTTCTGATCAGTTTTTTTCTTTATTTGTTTTCTGTATATACAATGTGTTGACTGTTAATTGAGTGATGTTTATAATAGTTGAGAAGGAGTTTATGAACTATGAAAAAAACAACACTAACAGTGGCGACAGCACCCAAAACAAGCACTTTTCAGATGCGTATTAATCCAGAAATCAAAGCACAGGTAGAAGGAATCTATGCACAATGTGGTATGACACTTACTGATGCTATTAATGCATTTATTCAGCAGTCTATTAATGTAGAAGGAATGCCTTTCTTAGTAACCGCAAATAGTAAACAGGCATTAAGAGAACAGGCAATTTCTCAGTTAATGATTGAATTAGATAAAGGTGAAAAAGCACCTGCAGATGATAGTATTTCTGAAGAAGATATCTTAAAAGAATTTGGAATTGAACTATGAATCTAAGATATACAAGACAAGCACGTGCTGATTTAAGAAACCCTATGCGTTTGAATCCAAAGATAGTGAAACTATGTGCTGTATTAAAAACACACCCTGAAATAGGTGGTCAGCTATCTAATAGAACTGGATGGACAACAGATCTTTATTATGTCATTGCAGGAAAATATAGTATTTTTTATAAATATGATCATGACACAGTAACAATCATCCGTATTCTAACAAATGAAGAAAAATATATGAATGTCATTTTTGGTGATAAGTAAAAAAGGATTGAATAAACTCAATCCTTTTTTAGTGCTTCTTCCATTGTTTCTTCACCAAGAAGATTATCAGATACCTTGATCTTATAGACAGAACTTAAGATACATTTATTATATATGTCTGGTAGTTCTGAGTCTAAATAATTTGTCTTAAGGATACGCTCAAATACGTCACAATACATATTATAGAATTCAGATAATTCTTTCTGACTCTGTTGTAATTGAATAAGCTTAGAAATCTCATCTAAAGAGAAGACCGACTTTAATAAACAAATTAATGTGAAATAAGCAATCTGTTCTCTTTCATATTTCTTCTTTATAGGTGCTTTTACTAGCTTATGTTTGACATAGTTATTGATCATTGTTTTTGTGATAATAGCGTCATTGTCATTTTTTAAGAAAGACAAACTCTTTTCTATAATAGATACAACCTGATCTATATAGAGTGGAAAATCTGGTATTTCTTCCCATCTAGAAATATGTACATTATCGTAATTCATTTTCATCACCTACTTAAAAACTATCATTTATTGTATTTGTTGTCAAATCATCTAGACTATAAAACAAACTGTATATATTTTTCTTTATCTGCTATAATTTGGTTGGTGATGAAAATGAAAAACAAATTTAGTTTAAGATCAATTATAGTCATTATTGTGTTAGTTATTGTTGTGTTTGTGGGTGGTATGTACTTTGGAGGACGTAGTACACCAGCTAAAGAAGAAATCACTTCAACAGCTTTAACACAGAAAATAAGAGATATTAATGAATTAGCTGTATCTGAATATGATTATACAAAAGTAGGGAAGTTTTCTAATTCATTAAAGTTTAATGGCTGGACTGTTCCTTTAACACAGAAGTCTTTCTTAATTACTTATGAAGGTAAGATGAAAGCAGGTGTTGATCTTTCTGATGTACAGGTAGAAAAAACAAATAATAAGATTATCGTGAAAACATCTGCAGTAAAGATCTTATCTAATGAAATCGATGAGAATTCTATTAAGGTTTATGATGAAACAAAGAACATCTTTAATCAGATTTCTATTACAGACTATAAGACTTTCGCGAAAGAACAGAAGAAGAAAGTAGAAAAAGAAGCGATTAAGAATCAGTTCTTAGAAAAGACTGAAACTAAAGTGAAGAAAGCCATTAAAGATCTTATTTATATGACTGTAGATCAAGAACAGTATGAAGTAGAGGTAGAAGTGAGTGAATAAGCTAGAAGTATGTTGTGGCAGCTATGAGGATGCAATGAATGCATATCATGGTGGTGCGAAAAGAATTGAATTAAATAGTGCGTTAGCGTTAGGTGGATTAACACCTACTATTGCATCATTAGAACTTATTAAGAATAATACAGATCTAGAAGTTATTTGCATGGTAAGACCCAGAGGTGCAGGATTTGTATATAATGAATTACAATCTGAACAGATGATTATCGAAGCAGAAGAACTATTAGAACATGGGGCTGATGGTATTGCGTTTGGGTTCTTGGATCCTGATGGTAAAATCAATAGTGCACGTACAGGTGAAATGGTCTCTATTATTCATAGTTATGGTAAGACTGCAGTATTTCATAGAGCTTTTGATGTATGTGATAATCCAGATGCAACAATTCATAGATTAATTGAATTAGGTGTGGATAGAGTACTTACAAGTGGTATGAAGTCTACTGTGAGTGAAGGAGTTCAGCTTATTAAGGAACTGCAGGAGAAATATGGCAATCAAATAGAAATATTGGCAGGTTCTGGAATTAATGAAACAAATGTCGTAGACATTATTCACTATACAGGTATTCATCAGGTTCATTCTTCATGTAAGAATTGGAGAGCAGATCCTACTACAGCCAATGATTATGTATCATTTAGCTATAATGGTATTAACTATGATTATGTAGATAAAGAGAAAGTGAAGAGAATGGTTTCACTTGTAGAGGAGGCTTAATTATGCAGCAGTATTGTGAAATTGCGACACCTAAGGGTGTTATGAGAGGATTCTTCCATGTGCCTCATAGAAAAGAATTCCCTGTATTATTAATATTCCATGGTTTTACAGGACAATGCACAGGAACTAAGTTTTCCTATGTTTCTTTATCACGTTTATTAGAAGCGCAGGGTGTCGGTACTTTAAGAATGGATTTTCTAGGTAGTGGTGAATCAGATCTTACCTTTAAAGAAATGACATTTGATGATGAATTATCATGTGCACGTATTCTATTAGAAGAATTAAAGAAGATGCCTCAAGTAACAGATATATATGTCTTAGGACATTCTATGGGTGGTGCAATTGCGAGTGAACTTGCTAAAATTTATCCTGAAGATATTAAAAAACTTGTATTATGGGCTCCTGCCTTCAGTTTACCAGATTCTTTAGACTATCTTACAGGATCAGTAGAAGAAGCACCTGTTTATGATCATAATGGATTTGAAATCAGCGATGCTTTTGTAAAGGATATGCTTCAAAGAGATTTCTATAAGAACTTAGATACATATAAGAATGATTTATTAGTCATTCATGGAACTGAAGATAAAACAGTACCTTATGCAATCAGTGAAAGATATACAAAACTATTTGGTAAGCAGATGATCTTCCATCCAGTTGTTGGTGCATCTCATAATTATGATAATGCGGATCATATTCATGAAGTTCTTTCTACAACTTATAAATTCTTAAAAGAACAGGTTATGTAAGCCTGTTCTTTTTTTAAAAAAGAGTTGAGTTATTCAATATTTAATAAATTTTCTCATCTTGAAAATTACAAATAATCTATATAATTGAAAAAATAAAGCAATTCTCAATATAAAATGTTTTCTAGTTTGCTAGTAATGAAGCATTTGACACTTTTTTGACACTTTTTGAACCAAAAACGGCATTTATAGCCTGTTTTTGACTGTCTTCGTTTACATGAGTGTAAACGTCCATTGTAGTATTAACATTTGAATGTCTTGCTAGTTCTTTTGTTACTTGTGGGCTTATTCCCTCATTGGCTAAGTTACTAATAAATGTATGTCTTAGCATATGAAAATGAAAGTATATGTTTAATTTGTTGCAACATCTAATTAAAGTGTTTTGACATGAACAAGGCAAAATATAATTACCCTCCACATCACAAATAACATGATCATAAGGATTTACCTTGAACCAATCCACCAATATTTCTTTTAGTGGTTCAGCAAGTGGAACTACTGCATTGCTAGAGTTGGTTTTTAGTTTAGTGGTGGTTTTTAATGTCTTTGTTTGCGCCTTGATATAATCTAGTTGCTTATTCATATGAATTTCATTGTTAGTAAAATCAAAGTCACTCTTTTCAAGTGCTAAAACTTCACTTAGTCTAAAACCTGTATAATAGCCTATATACAAAGAAATGATTACAGAATCATTTTTAAATGAATCATGACAACGCCTAGACTTGAGCGCTTGAACTATTGTTTCTAATTCTTGATATGTAATAGTCTTTTTCTTTTCCATTGGTTCAATTCCTGTTAGATCTACCAGAGAGACAGGGTTATTTTCAATGTAGCAACATTTACAAGCATATTTGAATACATTGCTTAGAATCTTTTTGATATTGAATTGAAGACCTTGAGACATAGAAGAACAGTTGTTGAAATACTTCTGTAATGTTGGGTACTTGATTTTTGATATTTGATAGAACCCTAACGCCTGTTTAATATGATTTTTATAAATGCTATCATATTGTTGTATTGTTGCTTTAGATACTTTTTTCTTTTTAAAGGTTTCAAAGTAATCATTAAACACTTGATCAAGAGTTAAATTACATTCTTCTTTTAAAAAGCCGTCTTTTTCTATCTGGGCTTTTACTAGTGTTTCATGTGTCTTTGCTTCTCTTTTGGTCTTAAATCCTCCTTTTCTATAGGTGCACGTTATACCTAGTTCATTCTTATAAGGAAAATAGACTTGATATGAAACGCCTTTTTTTCCTTTTCGTTCTCTAATACTCATGATACTTTTATCCTCCTTAAACGTTGATTTTTACAAGCCCAAAACGTATAATAGGAGTGCACGAGGGCACTTTTAAACATTGGGCTTGGTGCATTTTCCTAGTTGCTTCTTTCTGTCTTTGGTCGGTCGGAAAGAAGCATTTTTTTATTTGATACTTTCTAAACTCTTTTCAAAATTGAATGATAACAGGTTCTTTCTATCTTCAATAAGAACTTTCAATTTATCATAGTCCACATATTGGGCTATGTTTTTTATTTCTTCTGAATATTCAATAGGGTTATTTAAGTCTGAATAATCAGCGCCCATTTCTTCAAAGTCGCTTGTTTTCACTAATGCTAGTTTTTTAGGGAATGAATCAAAGTAAGTAAATGAATATATCCACTTAATCCATTCTTTACTATTAATGATTTGATTTTCTACTATCGGTATGTGTTTCGCTTTTTCGTCGTAATACTCATTATTTAAATATGGATCTATAAGATAATAGCCACATTCTTTTAAAATTTCCTTGTCTAAATTTGTTATTCCGAAACTTTCTAATTCTCGTTTAGCGTTTTCTATGTTAAGTAGCTGTATTGTTTCATCTTCTTTGGTTGGCATGCCATCAATTCCACATAAATAATTAGTTGACACCTCAAAATAATCAGCAAGTTTACTCAAGTTATTTTTTGTTATGCTTGATGTACCATTAAGCCACCTACCAACGGTCACATCTGAAACGCCTATACGTTTACCTAGCTCAACCGTATTTATTCCCTTGTCGTCCATGAGTGATTTTATTACCGAACGTGTTGTAATAGTAAACTCTAAGGCTTCTTTAAAACTTTTATTGGGGTTCATTGCTTTAGCCATTTTAGTAAGTAAGTTTGTAAAATCTTTCACGTCCATATTACCTAGTAGCTTGTGTTCTTCTGGCGTTGGATAATAAGCAATAGTAACACTAATGTTTGAATATTCGTTACTTAACTTCACAAGTTCTGGTAATGGTTCAACTGTCATAGTATTCATTTTTTAAATTCCTCCTCCTTCACTATTATATACTTGATATAGCTTGTTTGTAAATGGGTTGTCATGTAGAAAATATAGTTATATCATCTTTTTGCAATCTGTTTTTAGTTATATATGTGTTGCAATACGTAGAAATAAGTATTAAACTTACATTAGAGGAGGTGAGAACAGATGAAAACAAGACCTAATCAAGAAATTAGAGACACATTGAAGCTTTATGGGTTCACGCAATGGGATTTATGTAAAGCGCTAGGAATTGGGGAAACTACCCTATACAGAAGATTAAGAGATGAATTACCAGAAGACCAGAAGCAAGAATACATGAACGCAATAAAGAAACTTGCTTCAATTAACTAGGGAAATGTATTGAATCCAATGTTTAAAAGTGGGCTTGTGCTTTTTACATTGAAAGAGTGAATACTCTTAGACATAGAAACAAGCAAATAAAAATACAATGAATGAAAGAGGTGTAAATATGATTTATTTAAGAAAGAACTTAGAAGACGGAAAACTTGAAACAGGTATTTGTGATGATGAACTTATTACATATTGTTGTGAATGTGGTAAGGAAATTAAACTAGATCATGAAGATATTAAACATTTAGAATCTTTTGATAGTACTAGTTATTTATGTGCTGATTGCACTAAAAAGCATAAAGAACCAGAAGAACAGAAAACCACATTCAAAGACATTTTAGAGGGTGGGGCACTATCTGGAATGGACGCCAAAGGTAAAGTAGTATACATGATTATTGAAACTGATGGTTTAATCCATAAGCATTTAAAAGAAGAAGAAGCTACTAACGTATTTGTGGAATTAAACGAAGCCTTAAGGGCTTTGTATAAAGAATTAAAGGAGGCTTAGAATATGGATAATTTAAGAATGCTTACAGTGGACGAGGTCGCAGAACTATTACATACAAGTTTAACTACACTTTCATATCTAAGAGAAACAGGGGCATTGAAAGCAATCAAGACAGGTAAAGCCCATATGTATTCACAAGAAGCAGTAAGAAAATTTCAATTGACTTATGAGGGCTATGACATGGACAACCTTGTAAATATCAACGCTTCTGTTGAAGCCGTCAAAAGTAAGCAGTTAGGCAAATTAGGGGCGTAAGCTCCTTTTTTGTTAGTGGTGATCATATGCAAGAAAACAGAAAACAAAAGGACATGTTTGTAAAAATTCCAGACAATTTCACTGAACAGGGGCTAACTTTAGAACATGCTTATATATATTGGCGTGTGGCACGTTTCAATGATGGAGGGCTACCATATTATGAAAGTAATAAAACACTTGCTAAAATAATGGGAAAAGGCGAGACAACTGTAAAACGCTATATTGATGAACTTGTAAAAAAAGGTCATTTATATAGAAAAACAAGAACACGAAAGCGCCTATTATCTATCAAACCTTTTGATTATGAGGGTCAAAATGAACCTTATAAAGGCTATGAGGTTCAAAATGAACCACTATTAGAGGTTCAAAATGAACCTTATGAGACTAACAAAAGTATTGGTAAATCTTCTATGAGGTTCAAAATGAACCCCTATGAGTATCAAAATGAACCTTATGAGGGGTTCAAAATGAACCACTATAAAGATAATAGAATAGATAAAAGAATAGAGGAACCCCAAAACACAAAAAACAGAAGTACAGACTTTAACAATTTAACACCAGAAGAAAAAGAAAAGACTTTAAAAGAAGCATTAGAAAATATGAATTATCGACATGATGAAGATTTTTATTAAGGAGGTAATATGATTGATAGAGAAACATTGAAAGAATGTCATGTATGTTTAATTGGGTATCTATTGAAAAACATTGAAGACATAGACAAGTTATCTATTACCAAGGATTATTTAAAAGACTTCTCTATACAAGGTAAGAAGTACAATTTTAAATACATTTTTGAAAAGATAGCACAAATTCATAAAGAGAATAGAGATAATGACATGTTACAAATACTTTCAACAGATGAACAAATTGACATGAATATAATAATGGAAATAATACAAGGTAACCCACTTGAACAAATAGGCGCTATCTTATCAAAAGAGGGAACTATCATACAAGCACACAAAGAAGAACTATTGAAAAAAACTTATAATAAGTTCAAGAATGGGGAATGTGATATTAACGAATATACAGAAACAGTCAAACAGATAAATGAACTAGGCATAGTAAAACAAGCATATATTACTGAAAATGATTTAAAAGAATGCTTAAGCAATGAGAATATAGCCATTAAGGGCTTAGGATTCCCGACACTAGAAAGTTATCTAAATATGAAACAAAAGGACTTTATGCTTATTTATGCTAGCACTGGAGGAGGAAAAACGGCGCTAGCCTTGAACTTGCTTAGTAACCTGTCTAAACATTACCCATGTATCTATTTCAATATGGAAATGGCAGAACAAACCATGTACGAGCGCCTTGTATCTATTCAAAGTGGTGTACCAATGGAAACGCTAGAAAGATATAAGTATATAACAGATAAGGAACTCAAAAATAGAATTGATGAAGCCATGAAGGAAATAGGAGAACATAAAAGAATAACAATGTTAACAGGTGGGAAAAGCATTCAAGCCATTCAAGCCACTATAAATAAATTAGACCCTAAGGAACACACCATAGTATTCATAGACCATGTGGGATTAATAACAGGGGTAAGAGGTTCATCACAATACGAGAAAATAACAGAATTAGCGAAAACCCTTAGGAATATGACAATGGCACACAATATAACTATGATTGCATTGTCTCAAGTTTCTAGAAGTCAGAACCAACAGGGGAACACAAGAAATAGAGAAAATGAACCACTACCACTAAGCCGATTGAAAGACTCTGGAGAACTAGAAAACAGCGCTAGACAAGCCGTAAATATCTACTTTAAGACAGAGGGCAACTATTTTGTTTATATAGCTAAAAGTTCAAGTGATGGAGTAGGTAAAGAAATACCAATAACATTTACTAAGAACACCATGACAATTAGAGAGAGGTAAGAGAATGACAACAGACGAGGTAAGGGAATACTTAAAGAATTACAAGATTTACAAAGATAGAATAGAGTACATAGACAACAAAGTCCTTAATGTGCATTCAATCCAATATAACAAGGTTATAGGGCGCACAAGCGAACCAAAGACCCAAAATGATTACATCATGATGAAAGAAGAATGTAAGAAGGAAATGGAAAATATACGCAATACAATAGACAAAGTGACTACACTAAAATATAGAATGGCGCTTTGTTATAGATATGTTGACGGTCTAACTGAGTATGATATATCCGACATTATGGGAATGGCACTCCGTACAATTCAAAGATACGAGTATAAAGGTATTGAAGAATTAGCCAACATTCTAGAGTGATGTTATTCTAGCTTTAAAGCAGTATCAAACCTAGGCTATTAGATAAATGGGCTATATCTCAATTCTAAGGCACTTTATAAGAAACATAGGCAAATACTCAAGAAGATAATAAAAAGCGACTGTACCATGGATTATTCAATAAATATGAATAGGTATGGTGCTAGATAATGGAATAGTGTTATAATAAATACGTTTTCTAATATTCGTTTAACTTTTTATACACCTTAAGAGGACTTAGACCATCGGTCTAGGTCTTTTCTTTTTGTCTTTTCGTATAATCATACAGAAGATAGCAAAAGACGAGGGGATAAAACGACGCTTTGCAATTCTAAGATAGCAAGAAATGACAAGTTTTTTATATATAGGTTTCTTATAAGCAAGAAGAAACAAGCAAGCACCTTTTAAATTAATACATGAGCCTTGTTTTATCTGAATTTGATAAAGTGTAAGGGAATCTATAAAAGGCGCTCTCTTAATGGCTTGAGAACGCTCAAGAGGACAGTAACAAGACCATAGAAAGCCTATTTAATAAAAAAATAATCTTATTACCTTCTTGATATATCTTTTTTTAGTTATTTCAATATGTGGGGAATCTCCCCTACCATAAAGGGCTTGAGTACCTTTCCTCTGTACTACGAATATATCTCGCTGAGAAGCCTTTTTAGCAGTAACATGAACACTAATACTTGAAAGCGCCAAAGTCTCTTAGAATCGAAAATATAAGGAAATAGCAATATTAATATAATGTATCTCTAAATTAGAGAACCCCCACAAGCATATTATGAGTATCTAGAACACTTGCAGAAGATAAGGCGTATTATGATATCCTAATTTAGGACTTCATAGGGTCGGACATTTTAGGAACGCCATTATTAGATAAGTCAATAAAACATGACATGAAATAGAAAAATCTTACATGAAATGAATAAAATGAGCGCCAAACACTCATATGCTATATATAACGAGCGTGACAGTCTCTAAAAGTATGCTTTCATGCAGTAGCTTTATAATCTCATGCATAATAAAAAGGAGGTCAAACAAATTGACCCCCACGAATGATAATACTTTATGCGATAATTCTTTCTTTGTGAGATGTTTCTTTTATATGTGAGGTTTCTTTTTTGGTAGTTTTTTTCTTTTTGGTAGTTTAGCAATCATATAGAAGTATTGGCGTACTCCTTTTATAATCTAGCGCCAACTAGACTATAAAATAAATATGATCATGCTTTTTTCTTTCTGTCTTTTGCCTTCTGGGCTTTCATTCCTTGAATATAACCAAAAACAAAAGCATTTGAAATTAATGAAAATCTATCATGTGAATTATTTGATATTTTTTCCATGTCTTCTATATCCATATCATAGTAAGAGTTTATCCCCCCCCCTTGCTTCTTGAATTTTCTTCATAACGTTCATTTTGCTCATTTTCTTATATCTCCTTTAGTTTATTTTTGACACTTTTTTGACAGTTAAATGTTTTTGACACTTTTTTGACACTTTCTATATAGCCACGATTATAGAACCATGGCTATATGTGATAGTGTTTTCATTCTTAGAACTCCTATATTATGCAGTTGTGGGCTTGTATGGAATTGTATAAATACGTGTAATTTCCTAAACTTTTTCTCATCTTGAAAACTATTCTTTATTGAAATGAAGACGAACTATGATATAATCTAAAAATTGAAAGAGGTGCGATTATGAATATTAGAAATATAGCAATTATTGCTCATGTTGACCATGGTAAAACAACATTGGTTGACCAGCTTATTAAGAAATCTGGAACACTTGAAGCACACGAAGAACTAGCTGAACGTGCTATGGATAGTAACGCTTTAGAAAGAGAACGTGGTATTACTATTTTAGCAAAGAATACAGCTATTCATTATAAAGACTATAAGATCAACATCATGGATACACCAGGCCATGCTGACTTTGGTGGAGAAGTAGAACGTATCATGCACATGGTGGATGGTGTTTTACTTGTAGTTGATGCTTATGAAGGTACAATGCCTCAGACTCGTTTCGTATTAAAGAAGGCATTAGCTGCTCATGTTAAACCTATCGTTGTTATCAACAAGGTTGACCGTCCAGTTGTAAGAATTCAGGAAGTTATGGATGAAGTTCTTGAATTATTTATGGAATTAGGTGCTGATGATAATCAGCTTGATTTCCCAACTGTTTTCGTTTCAGCATTAAATGGTACAAGCTCATTAGATCCTGATATTAGTACTCAGGTTCCTAATATGGACTGTTTATTTGATATGATTATCAATGAAATTCCTGCACCAGCAGTAGATGTTGGAGGTGGTTTACAGTTACAGCCAGCTTTATTAGACTACAATGATTATGTAGGAAGAATTGGTATTGGTAGAATTCAGAGAGGTTCTATTAAAGTAAATGAAAATGTTGTATGTTTAAGAGCAGATGGTTCTAAGACACAGTTCCGTGTTCAGAAGTTATTCAGTTATTTAGGTATGCATAGATTTGAAGTAGAAGAAGCAAGTGCTGGTGATATCGTGGCTGTTGCAGGTTTAGCTGACATTGGTGTTGGTGAAACAATCTGTGAACCAAGCTGTGAAGAAGCATTACCATTACTTCATGTAGATGAACCAACAATCCAGATGATTTTTGGTACAAACACTTCACCATTTGCTGGTCAGGATGGTAAGTTTGTGACTGCATCTAAGATTGAAGAACGTTTATTCAAAGAAACAAACAAGGATGTATCTTTAAAAGTAGAACGTATTCAGAATAAAGAAGAATGGATGGTAAGTGGTCGTGGTGAATTACACTTATCTATCTTAATTGAAACAATGAGAAGAGAAGGATATGAATTACAGGTATCTAGACCTCATGTTATCTTAAAGGAAATCGATGGTGTAACATGTGAACCATATGAAGATGTAGAAATCGAAGTACCAGATGATTGTATTGGTTCAGTTATTGAATCATTAGGTTTAAGAAGAGGTATCATGGAAAACATGGATTCTATGGATGGTATGACTAAGGTTCATTATATTGTACCTTCTAGAGGTTTAATTGGTTTCATGACTAACTTCTTAACAATGACTAAGGGTTATGGTATTATTAACCACTCATTCTTAGAATATCGCCCATTAGAAGGTGAAGCAGTAGGTGAAAGACAGTTAGGTGTTCTTATTTCTATTGAAACAGGACAGACTACTGCTTATGCACTTGGTGGTGTAGAAAGCCGTGGTGTGATGTTTGTTGGTCCAGGTGTAGAAGTATATGAAGGTATGATTGTTGGGGAACATGCAAAGGACAATGACTTAGTAGTAAACGTTACTAAGGGTAAACAGCAGACAAATACACGTTCATCTACAAAAGATACAACAGTTGTATTAAAGAGACCTAGACACTTCAACCTAGAAGCTTGTCTTGACTATATTAATGAAGATGAATTAGTAGAAGTCACTCCAAACAATATCCGTTTAAGAAAGAAATATCTTTCTGAACTTGATCGTAAGAGAGCTTATAGATCTAAAAATTCAGCATCAGAATAAGGGGAGTAATGAGAATTACTCTCTCTTTTTTTAACAGGAGTACGTTATGAAAATTAAAGAACTCACAACTATTGGTTTTAAACCAACCCCTAAAAAAGACTATTATTACTACATTCAAGATCATTTTTATTTATTATTACAGGTATTACCTCATCATAAAATAGCTTTATTATTGACTACAGAAGATAGTAAGCATCAAAGAGATATACTAGAACAACTCTTTATTAAAAGAGATGATGTAGAACGTATATATTCTAATGAGAAAGGTGCAGGACTTGTTTTATCTAAGCGCATTAAAAAAGAAGAGTTAGAGAATATTATCTTAACACTCAAGAAAGAAATTAATCAGTCACCACAATGTCATCACTGTCATCAAAGCAAACCATTAAATGTCTATTTATTAGATGATGAAATAGATATATTATGTTCTGACTGCTTTAAAAAACATGAACGTATTACCAAACACACTGCTTCACCACTTGGAATACTTGGTGCTTTTATTGGTGCAGTCATTGGAGGTATTATATGGGCTTTTGGTTATAACCTAGGTTATATCATCTGTCTAGATGCCATACTATTATCATTGCTTAGCTTTATTGGATATAAGAAGCTAGGACACTATATTGATCAAAAGGCAAAGATTATTATTTCTTTAATAGATATTCTTGTATTATTCTTTGCACAATATGCTTCATGTGCATTCTCTGTTCAGGCAGCCTTTAAACGTATTGGTACATCAAGTGTTTCATTTATTCATGCATTAGTTGTTGTACCAGGGATGATGTTTGATTCAAGTCTGATAGGATTACTTCTTGTGTATTTACTTTATGGTCTTATTTTGATGATCATTACTTTGATTATTTTGTTTATATATGACAAGCGTAAAAACAGTTACTATTTTACATATAAATGTATAAATGGTGAAAATAGTTGATATTTTCAAGAAAAATGGTTGATTGTAAAAGGAAAAGTGATATATTAAAAGTGGTTTTTATCATACTAGGAAATGGAGGATACAAACATGAAAACAAAAATTGAAGTACAGTTCATGAATAAAGATGTTAATGTGTCTGATATCGAAAAATTAGTTAAAGAAGATATCAAAGCTAACGGAATCAAGCTTAACACTCTTGAAACTTTAGAAGTTTACTATAAACCTGAAGATAGCGCAGTATATTATGTAGCAACTACAAAAGATAAAAAGGTTTATGGTGTAAACAACGATCCATTACATATTTAATGTAAAAGAGGCCTTTATAAGGCCTTTTTTTGTTGCTTGGTATATAATAAGAAAAAAGAGAGGAGATACGCTTATGAATTATAATGACTTATATTTCATAATTTCCATTGCGTTACAGCTTCTTATTTTCTTTGAATTAAGAAGACAATCAAAAAGTCTCATGATGTTACTTATGAGTTTCTTGATTACTGTACTATGTATCTTGTTTTTCTATTGTGGTGTAAAATATAAAACACTAGTCTCTTTTGGTATGTTAGTCGTTGTATTTCTTATGTTCCTATGGAATGTAAATTATCGTTTCAGAAAGATTCTAAAATGAGAGATTATCTCTCATTTTTTTTACGTAAAGAATTATGTTATAATGATGTTGTAGAAAAAAAACAAGGAGGCAGACTATGAAGAAGGTAATAGGAATCCTGGCTGCTGCATTAATATTAAGTGGCTGTGGATCATCATCTGATAATCATGAGATTAAGAAGACTTCTTTCATGAAAGAAGGAAAGAATAGTTTATATGCTCTTTATAATACTAAGGGGCAGCGTTATACCAAAGATATGTATAAGACATATACACCTTTTGAAGGTGGATATTTAGTGACTAATGAGAGTGATCAGACTGGTTATATTTCTAATACAGGTAAAACAATTATTAAACCAGGACGTTATACAAGCTTAAAAACACAGGGTAATATGCTTGTAGGTGAATCTCAGCCACAGACTGGACTTTATTTAAGTGCATCTTCTCTTAATATGACAGAAAACACTTTAACACAGGTATTTGCGAATGATGCTGTTGTATGGTCTACAAGTGATAATGATGTCATTGATATTAATCAGGAAGGCTATGTTTATGCAAAACATGCAGGGACTGCAACACTTACTGCAACTAAAGATAATGCATCAGTGACTTGTGTGATTAAGGTAGAAGCATTACATCCATATCTTTCTCAGGAATCTTTAGATGTATATACATCAGAACCTGCTACACTTACAGTGAATGATTTTGGTGCACGTACAATTGAATGGAAGTCTAAGGATCCTAAGATTGCAACAGTAGACAATGGTGTCATTCAGGGATTAAAGCCTGGTAAGACTACAATAATCGCAAAAGTAGGGGATGATACTTTAAAGTGTAAGATTAAAGTAAAACGTAAGACTTTAAAGATTTCTCAAGATGAAGCAACACTTTATACAGGTGAAGAAGGTCAGTATGGCATTGAAAATGCATATCCTGATATTAAGTGGGAAACAAGTAATGCGAATGTAGTGACTGTTGCTGATGGACATATCTGGGCTATTAATCCAGGTAAAGCGACTATCAAGGCAACAAGTAATGGTCAGACAGTTAAATCTAAGGTGACTGTAAAGAAGAGAACACAGAGACTTGATCAGACTAAGGTGACTCTTTTAACTGAACAGAAGGTTGTATTAAATGTATTAGATAAGAAGAATCCAGAAGAAGTTGTACAATGGAGTTCTAATAAGAAAAAGATTGCTTCAGTCAATGAATTTGGTGAAGTAACAGGTTTAAAGAAGGGTAAAGCTGTTATTACTGCAAAGGTCGGCAAGAAGAAATATAAGGCTGCTATTACAGTAAAGAAGAGACAGATTAAGATTAATCCTTCTAAGACTACTATTGAAAAGGATCAGCATATCTTCTTACAAGTATTAAATAAGAAGGATGAAGATCAGGCAGTATGGACTACAAGTAATGATCAGGTTGTGATTGTAGCACCGGATACTGGAGAGATTGCAGGTGTGAAACCTGGTAAGGCTACTATTACTGTTCAGGCTGGTAATCAAAAGGCTAAGGCTAAAATTACTGTTAAGGCTAAACCTCTTTCTTTAAGTGAAACTAAGATTGAGATGGATGAAGAATCTGATTATGGTCTTTCTATTAATAATTATGAAAATCAGAAGGTTAAATGGACAACTTCTGATAAGACAATTGCGACTGTAGAAAATGGTACAATTCATGCGAATAAAGCAGGAAAAGTGACTATTACTGCAACGATTGATAAGAAGGATTATACATGTGATGTTACAGTTCATAAGCTTATTAAAGTGATTGATCAGAAGGAAATGACTGTTATTAAAGGTGGACAGGGTCAGCTTTCTGTGACTAATGTAAATCCTGAAGAGGTTAAATGGGATTCAAGTGATTTGAATATTGCGACTGTAGAAAATGGTACTGTATATGGTATAAGAACAGGTAAAGTAACTATTACTGCAACTATAGGTAAGAAGAAGCATATAAGTGAAGTAACTGTTATAAGAAATCCAGAAACAGAAACTAAAACAAGAGCGGCCGATATTTCTTTAGGTGGTATTGAAGTACTCAATACAAAAGGTAAGGTTCTTTATAAATCATCTACTAAGAGCGGTTTATTAAAGACTGATCTACCTGTTATCGTAAAGGGTAAGACTTATAAAGTTGTAAATAATGGTAAGACTCTATATGCTGGTAAGAAGAAGGTTTACTATGCTTCTAGTATAGATGATGCATCTATTGTAGGTTTTGAAGATTCTATTAATGTTTATTTAAAGAATGGTAAGAAATCTTCTATTAAGGAAGTAGGTAACTATTCTATTCTTGCATCACGTAAGAATCAGGCTATTTTATATGATGCAGATAACCAGAATACATTAGCTGTAATTGGTACTAAGATTTATTCAAATGATTATGTACTAACTGGTGCAGAGATCACAAACAAAAACAATATCGTATTAACTGCAGATGATACTGTCAGTCTTTATAGAAAGGGAGAGATTGTTCCTACAAACTCTAACTTCAAAGACAATACACATTTCATTTCTAGAAATAAGAAGATTGCCTATGGACCTCATACAGTTTATAACGGTAAGAAGACAAGTGAATTAAAGAATGTACAGGTTTATCCATATGCACATGAATTAACGGTGTCTCGTTATCCAGGTTTTGTAAAAGGTAAAGGCTATGCTTATTATGACTTCAATGGTAAGAAGGTCAGTCCTTATTATCAGGAAGCCAATCAGTATGATGAAAACAAGTGTGCTATTGTACAGCTTAAAAACGGTAAGTATGAATTAATTAATGCGGAAGGTGAAAATGTATTAAAATCATCATATCCACGTTTAGAATTCATCGGCAATTCATATTATGCAGCATATAATAAGAATGGCCAATTTAAGGTCTATGACTGTAATGGAAAAGAAGCACTTTCAGATGTTTATACAAAGATTCCTGAAAAGGCAGCAATTGTCTTTGATGGACATCCATATCTTGCATTAGAAAAGAATGGACGTTCTTATATTTATGATGTAGATAATGATATGAAGGAAATTTACTCTATTGAAAAAGAAATCGTTCTTCATGATGAAGGCTATTTCACAATTGGAGATCAATACTATACTCTTACAGGTCAGAAGATCAAATAAGGGGGAATTCTATGGCAATTTTACTCGCAACTTTATTAACGTTTGTTGGATTGATGTTAACATTCCAGCTGATTTACTTTGAAATCAGCCGTAAACGTGCATTAAGAGTGAATAACTTAGTGTGGTTTGAACAATTCAATCGTCCTTTCAACTATACAGGAACAGCAAGCATGGTTGTATTATGTATTATCTGTTATATGATTGGTGGTACAGATGCACCATTCATGTCAGCACTGTGGTTCTTAGAACTCATTATCTTTGTGGCATGTGGTGTGATTGCGGATGCAATCGTACAATTTATTATTATTAAGTATGGTAAGTTCAGATGTCGTCAGCAGATTCAATCAGCTACACATCTAATGAAAGAAATTGAAGAATTAAAACGTGGAGATGAAGAAGACTATGGTTATGAAGTCTCTGCACCACTTTATGATGAAGTCGCTATTACTAAGAGCTATGTTCATCCAGAAGATCATTTAGCCTTTATGACAGTGGATAAAGGGCAGTTTGTAAAGGATTATAAAGATTATCCAGCAGCAACATTTGATATTGAACCTTATACTGAAACAAGTGAAGTAGAAGCAACTCTAGAAGGATTACCTGTTAAGGCAACTAAATTGACAGAATCTAACCTGCTTCCATTTAAGGATGAACGTATCGATGTATTAATGGATCAATTCTCTAACTATGATAAGAATGAAGTATTACGTGTACTTAAACCAAATGGTACTTTCATTGTGAATCAGAATGGTAGTGAAAACCTTCATGAATTCTTATCTATGTATATGCCTTTTAAGATGAGAGGTGTATGGGATATGAACAGCTGTGCAATGACTCTTGCTGAGGCAGGATTTGAAGTTGTAGAAACTAAAGAAGATAAAGGTTATATTCGTTTCCATAATCTTCGCCAAATACAGACTTATTTCCGTAAGGTGGCTCCAGAAGTGGCTGAAAATGTCGCACAATATAAGAGCTTCTATATGAATGCATTAGATCAGATTAAACAGAATACATATTTCCAGTTGACAACATATCGTTTCTTAGTTGTCGCAAAGAAGAATTTCTAATAGGCTTTCTTAATTGAAAGCCTTTTTTAAATAGGGGGATTTTATGAATACATATGAGCATAAAAATGATGTAAAAAATAGTATTGTAAGAGTAATAATTGCTGCACTTCTGATTATTATTCAGGTATTTATGATTGTGAATCTTGCGATACATCTTTCTGAATACTATGCAGCTTTTGATACAATCATGAGTATAATTGCCTTTATATGTGTACTACGTATTTATGGTAGACCGGATAATAGTGCTTTTAAGCTATCTTGGATTGTTTTGATTCTCATCTTTCCTGTCTTTGGTTTAGCTATATATATCTTGTTTGGTAGACCTTCATTGTTGAAGACAGTACAGAAGAAGTTCAATAAAGTAAATGATGATCTCAACAGTTATAAGATTGAAACACAGGGTTATGAAGAACTTCAACAGAATGATCCTCTTCATGCCACAGAAGCTTATTATCTACAATCTTTGGGTTTTCCTACTTTTAATCATACAAAGATAAAATTCTATAGTTCTACAAATGATGCATTGGAAGCACAACTACATGATTTAAATAACGCTAAAGAATTCATATTCATGGAATATCATGCGATAGAAGATTCAAAAGCATGGAGACAGATAGAGGATATCCTTGTAGAGAAAGTAAAACAGGGTGTGGATGTAAGAGTTTTTTATGATGATATGGGAAGCGTAGGATTTATTAATAATAAGTTTAGAGCACGTCTTCATGATGAAGGTATACAATGCCGTGTATTTAACCCTATCTTTCCTGTTTTAAATCCCTTTATGAATAATCGCGATCATCGTAAGATTACTGTCATAGATGGTCTAATAGGCTATACTGGTGGTTATAATCTTGCCGATGAATACTTCAATTACACACATCCTTATGGACTATGGAAGGACTCTGGAGTAAGATTAGAGGGTGATGCAGTAGACTCTCTCACAAAGATATTCTTTGAGATGTGGCAGACATCAAGTAAAGAAGATAATGAAGACCTCACACTTTATTTAAAAGGTCATAAAGTATCAGGAGAAGGATATATCATCCCTTACTCAGATACACCTTTAGATGATGAAGAAACAGGTGAGAATGTCTATTTAAATATGATTAAACATGCTGTTGATCATATCTATATCACTACACCATATCTGATATTAAGTGACGAAATGCAAAGAGAACTTATTCTTGCATCAAAAAGAGGTGTCGATGTAAGAATCATTACACCTGGTATTCCTGATAAAGCAGTTGTCTTTGCAATGACTAGAAGCTATTATTCACATCTTGTGCAGGCAGGTATTCATATTTATGAATATACTCCTGGATTTATTCATTCAAAACAATGTTTGGTTGATGATCAGGTCGGTGTTGTTGGTACAATTAACTTTGACTTTAGAAGTCTTTATCTACACTTTGAAAATGGATGCTGGTTTACACATAATCATGCAGTCAAAGAATTAAGAGAAGACTTCGATGAACTATTTGAAATAAGTCAGGATGTATCAGAAAAGTATATAAATACAAGTGTTGTATTAAGAGGATGGAGATGTATTTTACGTTTCTTTAGCCCTCTTATGTAAGGAGGTACTATGTTTCGTTTTAAACCTAATAGAAAATATACACAGATATCTATTTATGTAGTACTTACTGTCATTGCAATCTATCTTGTGATTGCAGCAGGAAGTAACATATCAGATATTCTTTTGTTTCTTAAGAAGGGATTGGGATTTTTAAGCCAGGTATTTACACCATTACTCATTGGTTTTGTGATTGCCTATTTATTAAAGCCAGTAGTAGAAAAGGTAGAATCATCTCTTAGAAATGTTTCTTATTTTAAAGAAAAGAAGAAGTTAACTCATCAGTTATCTGTTGTGATTACTTCTTTAATTGTATTATTTGTTTTTGCGTTATTATCTACTTTTGTGATTAAAAGTATTGGTAAAGAACTTGCAGTCACACGGTTTAAGGATATGAGTGATTTCTTACGTATTGTCGCAAAGAATGTGAATGAGATTTATGAGGCAATCATCGTACAGCTTAAATCTATGAGTATTTCTACAGTACAAGTACAGCAGTTCTTAAAGACAGCAGTTGATGGTGTTACAAGTAATCTTCTAGGCGGTATCACTAAAGTGTCGGACTTCTTCACTAATTTACTATTCTCTATTATTTTTGCGATTTATTTTATGCTTGATGGAGAAAAATTATGGAATTATTGGAGTAAGAGTATTAAAGCTTTTACAAGTAGGAAAGTAGACACTGCTATTCATCAATTATTAATTGATATTGAAGGTGTATTCTCTGGTTATGTACGTGGTCAGGTGATTGATGCTTTTCTTATGTTTGTCATGGTAAGTGTAGCATTTGGCTTCTTGCATGTTAAATTCTGGATTGTGATTGCATTATTAGTTGGTATAGGTAATCTAATACCTTATGTAGGCCCGTTCCTTGGATATGCTTCTATCGCAATTATTGGTCTTGTGACAGCTGATTTACATATGGCTTTAAGAGCTTTGATTGCATTACTTATTATTCAGGGGGTAGATGGTAATATTATTAACCCAAGATTATTAAGTGCAAGTATTGATATTCATCCTGTACTTGTTATCGTATCACTTATTTTCGGTAGTATGATTGGTGGATTCTTAGGAATGCTCGTTTCTGTACCAGTAGGTGCATTATGTAAGATCTGGTTTGAAAGATTAGTAGAATATCGTACGGAAACCAAAAATGAATTAGAGGAGAAAGAAAATGGAATTTAGATTTAATCCATGGATGTTAGATGTAGATGTTAATGCAACACAGCATGACTATAGTAAAAATGATTATTCTAAAGAGAAACAATTAAATGAAGAACTAAAGAAAGCTATGTCTTTCCAGCAGTCTCGTATCTTTGAAACATTAGGCGTTGATCCTGATAAGATTCTTGTCGAAAAGATTCCTTTAGAAGGTTCTCAGAATGTTTATAAATTCTCTTTTATCATTAAGGGAAAACTTCTGACAATCACAAATATGCAGGCGGCAGTATATAGTGATGAAAAGGTGTTTGGACCTGAAATATTAGATCATGTAGAAGTTGTAGATATCCCAAAAGGTGGCGTAATGGTCTATGAAATGGGTAATCTTGCATTAGCTTTTAAACACCCTGGACATACAAAAGAATGGAATTGTGGTTCTGTTTTAGGTGTCGGATTTATACAATTATAAAAAATTATTATCAAAAAAATAGCGTATATATCAATACTTTTGTAAGCGTTAGTAAAAAATAACATAAAGGTATAGAAAAAATTAGGATTTGTGATATAATAAGACCATATTCATAAGGAGGAATTTTTTAAATGGAAAAATTATCATTCGTAGTATCTGACCCAGTAGGTTTACATGCAAGACCTGCTACAATCTTAGTAAACCAGGCTAGCAAATTCTCTAGCAATATTAACTTAATCTATAACGGTAAGAGCGTTAACCTTAAATCAATCATGGGTGTTATGTCTTTAGGTGTTCCAACTAAGGCTACTGTAGAAATCGAAGCTGAAGGTGAAGACGAAAAGGACGTAATCGAATCTATCGCTAAGGTTATCAAAGAACAGAAAGTTGCTGAATAATATACTTTTGTTTTTGACAGTGGATTTTATCCACTGTTTTTTTTACACAATTTTTCCCATATTTACTCCATAATAACGCAAATATTATTTCTTACTATATTTATAAGGAGGCGTTATTATGTCTAAAGGGAAAGAGGGTCTACATTATTTGTCGTTATTTATCATTGTATGTATCACAATGAATCTTATTATGATGTGCTTGTTCATTAAGCAGGGATCATCACAGGTTATTAATAAGTATAAGAAACAATTAAAGTATGAAGTCACACTATCATCTGATAATGGAATAAGCATCAGAGATGCCAAACAATTAACTACTATTAAAGATGTTAAAACTTATAACTATGAACAACTAGTCAATGCATCTTCACATACACTTAAATCAGTCAATACACGTCTTTCTTTTCCTCGTATTTGTTTGACAGAATTACAAGAAGATACATTTCTTCTTGCAGGTTATTCCTCTATGACGCTGATCCAGGACTTTAATTCAAAAGAATATAAACTTAAAGAAGGAAGACTTTTAAACAAGAATGATGAGAATACATCCAATGCAGTGATTTCTTATGCACTTGCGAAAAATAATAATCTAAGTTTAGGAGACGATATTCAATTAAACACAGAAAAAGGAGATGTATCATTATCTGTTGTAGGAATCTATAAGAATAAAGTAGGACTATTAAGTCATTTAAAGCCTTATAATACTATCTTTATCTCTTTATCAAAAGCGCAGTCATTAAGTCATGCTGAACAAACTGTTTCTTCTGTTACTTATTATTTAAATAAAAAAAGCCATACAGAAGGCTTTATAAAGAAAGCACAAAGAAAACCATTGGATTGGAATCATCTCCAGCTTACATCCAATGATGCACAATATAATGCATGTGTCTCTATCTTTGAAAATATATGTGATAAGTTAAAGATGATTCCTTTGATTATATTAATTATTAGTTCGCTCTTTTTAATACTTATATGCCATAAACTATTTAAAACACATAATCTTAGTAAGATACTTATTATCTTTATGATTTCATTTACTATTTCATGTTTCACAAGTCCATCTCTTTCTAAATATACAATTAATACTTATTTATCTCAGCATGATGTGAATATGTCACAAAAAGAAACAAGAAAGATCAAAACAACCTATACACCTAGAATATTAATAGAGTCTATTGGTATTACATCTATTATGTATTTAGAAACAGTGATTATCGCTTATAAGAAAAAGATCTCAGCCTAGGCTGAGATTATTTCTTTTGATTTAGAGAATAAACCATATATACCACCTGTGTGCATAAATAGTATATTCTTTGCATGATCAAATGTACCTTTTTCTAATTCATGGATTAGTCCATAATACGCTTTGCCTGTATATACAGGATCTAGAATAATACCACTATGTCTAGATAAGTCAGAAATAGCTTCTAATTCTTCTTTGCGACTTAAAGAATATCCTCTTCCTACATATCCATCAATAATATGAATATGACTTCTCTCTACATCTTTTACATCAAGATGAGGTAATGTATCATCAATAATACTATTAATTTCATTAATAAAGAAATTAGCATCATCACATACATTAATACCTACAATATCTTTATGAGCTTGTCTTAATTCATTACCCAAATATAAACCAGTATAAGTTCCTCCAGAACCTACTGCATCAATAATAGTATCGAACACAATACCGGTCTTTTTCTCATATTCTAGTATTTCATCAAAAGCATCAATATAGCCTAAAGTACCGATTCCATTACTAGCACCCATAGGAATAATATAAGGCTTACCACCTTTATCTAATACTTCCTGGTAGACTTCCTGCATCATCTCATCTTTATGTGCTTGAAAATCATCATGTTCCTTTACTCTTATATCAGCACCAAGCATATGATCTAAAAGGAAGTTGGCTGTTTCAATATTTTCACCAGGTTCTTTTCTAAGTATAAGAATACACTTCAATCCTAGTTTTGCGGCTACTGCGGCAGTAGATCGACAATGGTTGGATTGGAATCCACCATTAGTGATCAGTGTATCACACCCTAAAGATAAAGCTTCTGCAACACTGTATTCTAGTTTTCTAATCTTATTACCAGATGCCACACTATCTGTTAAGTCATCTCTTTTCACAAAAATACTTGGTTTATATTTGTTGGAAAGATAGTCTATTTTTTCAATAGGAGTAGGCAGCTGGGCCAAATGTAGTTTGTTCATGTAATCACCTCTAAAAATAGTATAGTAGAAATATCAAACAAAATCACACTTTTCTTACAAAAAAGTTTGGTATAATAGAGACGAGGAGATGTAAACATGAAAACAATTGGTAAAGATGGTATTTTATTAAGACTCGCAAAAGATATGTATCCTGAAAAGGATGATTTATCTTCTATTGAAGTAAAAACTTTATTTAATGATATTTGTCATAAGTATATACAAAGAGAAGGAATTTATGATCTTCTTTCATGGCTAGAAGGTACTGATTTCTATAGAGCACCTGCAAGTACACGTTATCATGGAGATTATGAGGGTGGTTTATGTGACCATAGTCTTCATGTCTATTTCTGCTTTAGAAGCTATGTAAAAAAGCGTTGTGAACCAGGTTATCATTTATCTATGAGTGAAGAAAGTATAGCATTATGTGCTTTATTTCATGATTTATGCAAGGTTGATATTTATAAGACAGAAATGCGTAACAAGAAGAATGCGCAAGGACAATGGGAACAGGTGCCTTTCTATACAATAGAAGATGCATTCCCTGTAGGACATGGTTCTAAGAGTGTTTATATTATGAATCGCTATTTAAAGCTTACAGATATAGAAACAGCAGCTATTGCCTATCATATGGGCTTTAGCTATGGGGATGATGCCAGAACTGTAGGTAATGTATTTGGTCGCTTCCCTGAAGCTTTCGCATTATCTACAGCGGATATGGAAGCTACTTATTTTGTAGAAAATGAACATTGGCCACGATAAAGTGCTATAATATCATCCAAGGTGATATATATGAAAAAGAGTAAAATTAAAACAAATGCGTTAAGAATGTTAGATCGTGATAAGATTCCTTATGAGATCAAAACATATGAATATGATGAAGAACATTTAAGTGGTGAACATGTAGCATCACAAGTTGATATGGATGCAGGTGATATCTATAAGACACTTGTATTACATGAAGACCATGATTATTTAGTATGCTGTATTCCTGTATTAGAGGAAATAGACTTGAAGAAGCTCGCTAAACTATCTGGACATAAGAAGGTAGAAATGCTTCATATGAAGGATTTACTAGGTCTTACAGGTTATATGCGTGGAGGTTGTTCTCCTGTTGGCATGAAAAAGAAGTTCCCAACATATTTTGATGCCAGCATAGAAAAAGACCGTCCTATCGCTCTCTCAGCAGGTAAAAGAGGCTATCAGATGATTGTTTCATCAAAGGATATTACAACTTATTGTGATGCAAAAACAGGGGATGTAGTGAGAGGTCACTAACCTCTTTTTATATATCTGTAAGTGTTTACTTAGGAGTTATCGACAAAAACTTATTGATATTCGTAAATATTGCTATTTTATTTAGAGAAGTATCTAAAATATAAGTGAAAGTTATGAGAAAATAATGTAACTGTAGCGCTTTTTGTTTCTATAGGTTTTTGAAAATGGTATAATAGAACCAAGAGGTGACGCTTAAAAATGGATATTAATAAGAAATATGAGCAATGGTTAAATTATGAAGGCATGGACGCTTCATTAAAGGCAGAACTTGCCGGAATGACAGAAGAACAGAAGGAAGATGCTTTCTATAAGAATCTTGAATTCGGTACAGCAGGAATGCGTGGTATTTTAGGTGCTGGTACAAACCGTATGAACATTTATACAGTTCGTAAAGCAAATATGGGATTTGCGAAATATGTAGCTAATTTACCAGAAGGTAAAGAACGTGGAGTGGCAATCAGTTATGATAATAGACATATGTCATATCGTTTTGCGATTGAATCTGCAAAGATTCTCGCAAAGTTTGGTATTAAGTCTTATATCATGGAATCTTTAAGACCTACTCCAGAATTATCTTTCGCAGTACGTTATTTAAAATGTGCAGGTGGTATCATGATTACTGCTTCTCATAACCCTAAGGAATATAACGGTTATAAAGTATATGATGATACTGGTTGTCAGTTAATCCCTGAATGGGGTGATATCGTTGTTGATTATGTAAATGAAATTGATGACGAATTAGAAATCGAACAGATCAGTGATGAAGAAGCTTATCCATTCATTACATGGGTAGGAGAAGAAGTAGATGAAGCTTATTATAAAGCTGTAATGGGTATTGAAATCAATCCTGGACTAGATAAGTCTGATTTCAAGATTGTTTATTCACCACAGCATGGTGCAGATAACATCCCTGTAAGAACATGCTTAAAGAGATTAGGTTATGATATTGTGCCAGTACTTGCACAGTGTGCACCTGATCCAGATTATACAAATACTAAGTCTCCAAACCCAGAAGTAGACGCTTCTTATGAATTAGCTATTAAGCTTGCGAAAGAAGTAGATGCTGATGTAGTCGCAATTACAGACCCAGATGGTGATAGACTTGGTGTTGTCGCAAAGCACAATGGTGAATATGTATTAATGAGTGGTAACCAGAGTGCTGCTGTATATCTTGAATATATCTTATCTCAGAGAAAAGAGAAGGGTACATTACCTGATAATGCAGTTATGTATAATACTATTGTCACAAGTGATCTTGGTGAATTAGTTGCGAGAAACTATGGTGTTGATGTTGAAAAGACATTAACTGGATTCAAGTTCATTGGTGATAAAATCAGAAAGTATGAAAAGACTCATGAAAAACAGTTCATCTTCGGTTATGAAGAAAGCTATGGCTGTGTTGTAGAAGACTTCGTAAGAGATAAAGATGCTGTACAGGCTGTATTACTTGCTGCTGAATGTGGTAACTACTATAAGAAGCAGGGTAAGGATCTTATTGATGTATTGAATGAATTATATGCTAAGTATGGTACATTCAAGGAATCACAGATTGCCTTAGCAAAGGCTGGCGCTGCAGGTGCTGCACGCATTAAAGAAATGATGGATACTTTAAGACAGGATAAGCCTACTGAAATTGGTGGCGTAAAGGTTGTATTAAGTGAAGATTATGCAACAAGTGAACGTTCTGATGGCACTACAATTGACTTACCTAAGTCAAATGTATTAAAGTATTATCTAGAAGATGGTTCTTGGATTGCTGCTAGACCTTCTGGTACAGAACCTAAATGTAAATTCTATTTCTCAATTAAGGGTAAAGATGCTAAGGATGCTGCTGATAAGACAGAAGTATTCCATAAAGCAATGATGGAATTAATTGGTGAATAACTCATATGGGGGCTCTATCTTCGATAGAGTCCTTTATTATTTGGAGGTGTAAAATGTATAAATTATTAGTTGTAGAAGATGAAGTACTGATTAGAGATATTATTAAAGAATATTTCGCAACAAGAGATTATGAAGTCATTGAAGCTGTAGATGGTTATGATGCTTTAGATAAAGTGAATCAGGATATTGATATGGTCTTACTTGATATTATGATGCCAGGAATGGATGGGTATGAAACATGTAAGAAGATCCGTGAAAAATATGATATGCCTATTATTTTTATCAGTGCGTTATCTGAAACTGATAATATGCTAGATGGTTATCATGTAGGTGCAGATGATTATATTACTAAACCTTTTAAACCTTCTGTTTTATATGCGAAATGTCAGGCTATTTTAAATAGAAGCAAGAAGACAGAAAAAGAAGATAAAGAAACAATCTGGTTAGATGAAAGTAAGCATCTCATGTATGTAGATGGTGAAGCGGTAGCGCTTCCTAATAAAGAATATTTGTTGATGGAGTTGTTTTTAAATAATAAGAATCAGTTATTTACTCGTTCTCAGATTTTAAATAAGGTCTGGGGTTATGATTATTATGGTGATGGACGTGCTGTAGATACTTATATTAAGAAACTAAGAAAAAAGTTAGGTGTACATTCACATCGTATTCAGACTATTATGAAGGCAGGTTATACATATACGGATGAAGAAGACTAAATGGTCTTTTGGACTTGTACAGCGTACTTTCTTCTTAATGCTGTTTGTATTTATTATTATTCTAGGACTTATGTCCTTACAAGGTATTACAGAATACAAAGAGCGTCTTATTAGTTCAACTTACGATGCTTCACTCACTTCAGGTTTGCAGAGTATTTATCAAACAGAATATTCATTAGATAATAAGAATATGACTAAATATTTAAAGAATTACTACCTAACCAATGAAGGTATGTCTGCAATTGTTGATAGTGATAATAATATTAAGTCATTTGTGAGCAGTGCTTCTTTACATGTATCTCAATTATGGATTCTTGATGAAAATAAGAGTCAAGAAATCATGGTAGATATATCTGAAAATAATTTAGTAAAGAAAATCAATGAATATATGATTGCCCATCCGGATGAGAATTATGAAGTAGTTATAGGCGGTGCACAGTCTAAAAAGAAACAATATTATATTAATGATGGTGAACAAGAAGTTGAATACTATACATCAATGGATACAACAGGTATTCATCCTGCTTATCTTGCAATTAATGGTAAGGTGTTACTTAATAACTCACATAAATCATTGAAGAAGTATAAAATATCTTGGTATATGTCAGAAAGATGTTTTTATGAAAGAAATGGTTCAAGTGGTGGAAGAGAGTTTACGGATTATAAGAAGCTAAAGAAGGCATTAGAGAAACAAATCAAGAAGATTGATAGTATTGAATATTCAAAAGGGTCTGATTATGTGCATTCTAAGAGTATTAATGTAGGTGATGGTACAATGACTATTGTGCTTTCAGAACTTAATCAGGAAATCTCTTCTGTATCAAATACAAGTGGTGTAAAAGGTTATTTTGTATCTGCAAGCTTTATACCAAAATTAACTAAAAGAGCTGCTGTGAACTATTTTGAACATTCCTGGTATATTTATATTATTGTGCTCTGGTTAAATGTTGTGATTTCTATTGTAATCTCACATATGATTACTAAACCATTAAGACATGTATCAGAAGTTACAAGTGAAATTGCGAAAAATGATTTCAGTGAGAAGTTTTTAATTACACGTCATGATGAAATAGGACAATTAGAAAACAATATTAACATTATGAGTACGAACTTAGAGAATACAATCAATCAGCTTACTGAACAATTAGAACATGTCCAAAGACTTGAACATACAAGAAAACAGTTTATTGCGAACTTCACACATGAGATCAAAACACCTCTTGGTATTATTGCCGGTTATTCTGAATTATTAGAAGATGCTACAACACAGGAATCAAGAGAAAAATATATTTCTATCATCAATGAACAGATAGAGCGTATTAATGGTATTGTACTCACAATGTTGGAACTTTCACGTTTAGAATCAGGTAAGATTGAACTCAATAACTATTATGTTTCATTATCTGAATTAGTAGAAGAAGTTATAGATGATTTTGAATATGAATTAGAAAAGAAACAACTTCATGTAGTAAAGGAATATGAAGTTGTTGATTTAGATTGTGATCCTATTCAGATAGAAAGAGTCATTAACAACCTCACATCTAATGCGATTAAACATACCGAAGAACAGGGTACAATCACATATCGTATTATGAAGCATCGCTTTGAGATAGAAAATGAAGGACATCATCTTTCTCAGGAAGAGATGGAATCTATCTGGGAAGCCTATATTTCTAAGGATCAAGGTGGAACAGGACTCGGTCTTCCTATCGTAAAAGCGATATTAGAGAGACATGGATATCATTTTGGAGTAGAAAATACAGAAAAAGGTGTTCTATTCTACTTTGAATATTGATATAATAAGTCAAGTAGGGAATGGGTGATCTTATGAAACTAAAAAGAGTACAGTTTTTTATGTCTAAACAAAGTTATCTAGCTAGTCTCCTTGCGATTGCAGCATTAGTCTGTTATTTCATAGGTTACGCCTCAATTGCGATTATACTTACTATCGCGATTATTATTTGTTTAGTTATTTATTTTATTCTTGGTCTCGTTTATTGGAGATGCCCTTATTGTCATAACTACCTTCCCACAAAAGATGCAGGTAGTTTAACAGTGTGTCCCCATTGTCAAAAAGAATTATTTAGAGATGAAGAAAACAATACTGTAGAAAAATAAAAGGCTGATATCACATAAGTGATATCAGTCTTTTTCTATAAGTAAATAGCTTTATTGATGTGAAGATAGTAGATAATAGGTTGTACATCTGTATGGAATACTTCTTTAAGTACTTTAGAGTAATAAGACAACTGTGTGCGATGGAGATCTTTAAGTGTTTCATCACTATTATCTTTTGATACTCTATCTGTCTTATAGTCTAATACATAAACCTTATTGTCTTTTATAAAGACTAAGTCAAATATACCATTGATGATGAGACCATTCTCATCTTTGTATCTAAATTGTTTTTCTTGGTAAATTTGATCTGCATCTTTAATCAATTGATATGTATCGCTATTGATAAAATCATTGATATGAGGAAGATAGTTCTTTAGTACACTCAATCCTTCTTCATCAAACATCTGATTCGTATAAAGTGATTCAATCAATTCTTGAGGATCATCATCTTTGAAATTAAAGTAGCTTAACAAGTTATGTACGAGTGTTCCTCTATCTGTTGCTAGATAGTGTGTTTCTTCATTACTGAAATCAAAGTGAGTTTCATCACTCTTCATTTCTTCCATACTTGTGACCGCAATGCTACGTGGTTCAACAGGATATGGATATTCAAAATCATAATACTTCTTATAGGCACGATATTGGTTCTCTATCTTTATTTTCGCATAAGGTGGAATACGTTGTACTGTTTCACTGCTATCTTGTATTGTGCAATGGAAACGCGCTAACTGAGTATCTTTATTATCTAGTTCTTTAAAAGAAGAACGATCTAATGAAAGATAAGGTCTAATTTCAGGAATTAGTATCTTTAAATCATTTTGGAAGTCTTTATGTCTTAATAAAGCCATTATCACCCAATTCAAATAATTATTCGTAGAACGCATGGCAAGGTTATATACAACACCCTGTCCCTTCTTTAGAGTAGGATCTGTATCATTGGCCTGTACTTGACGGGCAATAGAAATAATCTCTTCTTCATCCTTGATTGTACCGGTTAGGATGAGTTTCTTTTCTGCACGTGTTAAGGCAACATAAAGAATACGCATTTCTTCATTCACTGTTTCTTGACGAATGAACATCTTCAACATCTTTGAATAAGGATGTTCATATTTACATACAATATTACCAAAAGGAGATTCTTCTAGCTTACATACACTTCCTGCCACTCCATCGTGCTGAGAAATAATAATTTCCGCTTTTTCATCAGAAGTATTAAATTTCTTCTGCATCGCACTCACAAAAACAACAGGGAATTGTAACCCTTTAGACTTATGAATAGTCATGAACTCTACAGCATCATTTTCATCACTCGCAATAAAACCAGGTGCCTGGTTAGAAGAAGAATCTAATAGTTCTAGGTAATCCTTTAAATAAGGATATTCTTCATTTGTACGGAATGTTTCTAATAGAATATCTAAGTTTGCGCTACGTTGTTCACCATTCATTAACTGGGATACAAAAGATTGGTATCCTGTTTCTTTTAAACATTTCTTTAATGTTTCATAAGGAGAAGATGTCATGGCCGTATTTCTTAAATCATCAAACACTTCTAAGAAATGAAGAACTTTATTGTTGGTATGATGTGTGAGGTTGATGTAAAGAGGATCTTCTGCGTCTCTGATTTCTAATAATTCATTTTCCGTAAAATGAGAGAATAAGAAGTTATTATGTAATACAGATAACATCGCAATATCATCATATGGATTAACCAAAGCCTTTAATAACGTCATCATACTGATGACTTCATTGGACTCAAATAAACCACTCGATAAAGTAATATTTGCAGGAATATGATAACGTTCAAATACTTTCTTATAGGTAATAAATTCAGTTGTAGAACGCATGAGTACCGCAAAATCATGATATTTATAATCTTTTAACTTTCTCATACTGATGATTTTCTGGGCAATCATATGGGCTTCTACTTCAGATTTTGTATATTCTTCCTGATTCTTATAAAGAGAAATAAGTATGTCTGTATCAAAATCATGATTCTTCTCTAGTTCAGGAAGTGTTGTACCTTTCGCATCAAAATCATATCTTAAAATCGCATTATCACCATGGATATACTCTAATCCACCTACAGAACTATCCATAATACAATCAAAAATATAATTGACACTATCCAATACAACTTTTTCAGAACGATAGTTATACTTTAAATCAATACGAATGTTTGTATCATATTCTGTCATCTCTTCTAGTTTAGTGAATGTATCAAACTTATACTGGAAAATAGAAGGATCAGCTTGTCTAAAACGATAAATAGACTGTTTCATATCACCGACCATAAACATTGGAATATGTTCATCATAGTTCGCAATCTTTAAGACAAGGTTTTCCTGCATTTCATTGGTATCCTGATACTCATCCACCATGATTTCCTTTAATGTATGATTCAATCTTTCTACAACTGGAAGATCAGGCTGCAACAGTCTTGTTGCATATTCTTCTAGATCATGGAAGTCTAATTCATTTCTAGCTTTCTTTGCTTCACTATAATCTTTATTGAACTGATTCAATAATCCATCTTTACCAAGTAAGAATTCAATATCTTTAAAAGAATAATCAAGATATTTTTTGAACTTCTCTGTTGAAGTAAAAGACAAAAACTTCTTTAATTTTGAAAGAGGATCAGTGACATTTCCTTTTAACTTTGTATATTGTTTCTTAACAGAATCATCTACACCTAATTCACTCCATTTAATACTTGCCATTTCTAACTTTTGAGATAGTAAACTATTTAATGTATCAAAGGTAAGAGGTCTATTTAAGGCATCGTAGAGATCAGAATAATAATCATATAATGCAGTGGCAGGTGCAGGTTTTTTCGCATTTTCAACAGTTTCAAAGAAATAAGTAATATCATGCTTTTCACAGAAGCGATATAAAATATTATAGGCACTTAAACTTTTAAGACAGCAGTCTCTATATAATTGAGTCATGCCTTCTAGAATAGGCATGTTTCTAGAAAGATTAAAATCATAATATCTTTCATGAACTTGATCAAGGAATTGATGGAAATCCACAAAAGAATTGGTAATATTCTGGAAGTCTATTAAAGTCTTCTTTAAATCATCAAAGTTATTTTTTGTGTTATGACGGTAAGCATAATCCTTGAAATCTGGATCTTCTATCCATTTCTCTAAACACTGATCTAGTACTTGGTCTTTAATTAAATCAGGTGAAGGGTTCACCTTAAATCCGGGCATCACACCAATTAAATAGCCATACTTCTCTAATAGTGTCTTACAGAAACTATCAAACGTAGTGATATAGGCATGAGGCAGTAATTGAATCTGTTCTTGAATATGTCTCAATGTTTCTTCATCATGATTAGCTAAAGCTTCTTCATGTAAAGACACATTCAATCTTTGTTTCATTTCATTTCCTGCTGCTTTAGTAAAAGTTAATACTAGAAATTGATCCATTGAATAATGATCATTCACAATCAAACTAATTAAACGGGCCACAAGAATTCTTGTCTTTCCTGAGCCAGCAGGAGCACTGACAAGAATAGTCTTCCCTCTTAAATCAATTGCAGCCTGTTGTTCTTTATTGTATTTAGGCATTCTCGTCATCTCCTTTTAGTTTTTTATACATATCTTTCGCAATCATTCTATTTTCATTTTCAAATACATCAAATAAACATACTGACTTATAAGGGCAATAAGTACATGGATAAACCTTAAAATCACTGTCTGGCTGGGCACCATCTGTTAAGGTAGGATGGATAGGAATTAATCCAGCATGAATCTTTTTATATAGTTCGGAAATATGATTTTCCACATATTCCATAATTGAATCTAGTTCATCAGGGGAAATAACCTTTGCGCTATTCGTATATTCTCCAGACTTCTTTACATTAACAGGTGCAATTAATTCAGGAGTAGATCCGAGTCCTTTTACAGAATTAGTAGATCCATCATCCACCATATAGCCTTCCATACGATATTCTTTTAATACATCCTCATCGCTAAGTGCATAACTTGTATCTCGTGTTAGTATTCGTTTCTTCATATTAAAGTATAACATACCTGCACGATCCTTATTCTCCTGTTTACATAACATATCTAGATAAACAAGCATTTGAATATTAAATCCCTGCATCGCAAGATTTAAATCAATTTCTTTACTACTTGATTTATAATCCACAATACGTGCATAATTTCCAAATTCATCTACTCTATCAATAATACCTGAAAAAGGAACATCACCAATCTGTCCAGATATTTCTTTCTCTTTTGCGACAGGAACATAGTTACCTAGTTTTAACTGTTTCTGAATAATCTTGATTGTCATCTTCATATCTTTAATGAGATTATCAATAAAGTATTGGTTCATTGGATGACCATCATATTTCTCTTTCAGATTCTCTTCTATATAGTGCATTGCTTCTTGATCTACAAGAGATTCATTATCTAAACACTTCTCCATCAAATAATGACATAAAGAACCAAGTTCACTTGTTTGTAAAGTATCTTCTCTCTTTTCTGTAATCTTTAATCCATATTTAATGTAATAAGAGAAAGGACACTTATTATATGTTTCTAAACGAGATACACTGACCCCTCTTCCGAGCTTATTTGTATCTTTAATAAACTCAGGCTGGTTACTTGTCATCTTATAATGATCAATCAATCGATTAATAGGATCTTCATCTATACGTGACTGATTTAAATATAGGTTATTCTTGATGAGATTCAATGAAGGATTGATATATTCTAATTCAAAGAGATCACTCAAACGTGACATAAGAATAGAAGGAATTAACTCATTGGCAGCCATATTCTTCTTACTATAAGAGAATGTATAAGATAAATAAGGATTTAAAAGAACCTGTATAATACGCTTATAATGTGCCTGTAACTGTTCATCTAATAATAGAGGATGAGGATTAAACTGTTTATAGTCTTCCTCCATTAAGAATCCTTTATCACTGATTTCTAAAGGTAAGAATGTTTCATTGATTCCTGTTAAGTAAATATGTTTTTGTGTTGCAGTGAGTCCCTTTTCAAGTGAAGTCACAATAACACCTGTCTTATTTGTAACTCTATTACCTGGGATAATACATTGAAGGAATAAATCAAACTCTTCTGGACTAATTTCATCATCACATTTATAGGCATCAAGAGTTTTAATCATAGAGGCACTGATATCCTGTTTTTGAAGGAATTGAATAATTTCTTTAAAAGTATGTCCAATACACTCTGATAATGATCGAGACATTTTACGATAATCACTATTATAATGACATGTTTCATTTTGTGATAATGTGGCAGGAATATTGAGTTCATCAAAACAAATAGTCAAATAATCTGAATAGCTTGCCTGATTTGTGATGATCATAAAATCTTTATACTGCAGCTGTTCATTCACAATACGTGATTTAATATCACAGGCAATCTTCATACATTCCTGCATAGGATGACCACCTGTAATAACACGTCCTTTTGCAACTTTATGTACATCACTATTATCAAATAAGTGATGAATAATAGCCTCTTCATATTCACTTAATACTTCATCTGCATCTGTTATCTCTAATAATGTGACTGGAACATAATTGTCTATCTTCTTAAACAACTCTTTGGATGCAATATGAGGATAATCATCACTCATAATATAAAGAGGAGTCTTTAAAGAATCATCTATTAAATCTTCTACCATTTCTTCAATTGTCCAGTATCCCCCTGGAATAAGAGAATTAATTGTATATAAATCTTCACATTTTTTACTTAATAAAGTATCTTCGAAAAACTGTTCAAGAGTTATATTATTTCTATGAATCTTCTTAAGTGTATTAATGAGTTCAAGAATCATCTCATAAGAATTAGAACTAAACTGTATTGTATTAAATGTATGACAAGAAAGAATATGACGCATTATAAAAACAAGATCTGCCTGTGAATAAATATGACGGGCAAACTGTTTATGTGAAATCAAAATCTTATCTATATATTGTTTAAGTGTTAGAACTTCTATATCAAATAAACAGGAATACTTATTCAAGAATAGATCTTCTACATATTCTGTATTTTCTGTAATGATATAAGCAGGCCCCTGTAAGTGTTCTGCCAATTCATTGAGTTTTTTATTGAGGTGCATCCCTTTAATAATCTGCATAATGATTCTCCTTCATTTGTACTTTGGTACTATTATATCATTGCATCTAAAATCATGCATTAAGTTCAGTCTCTATAACACCTATATAATGGAGTTAAGAAAAAAAGCCTTCCACATAAGTGGAAAGCTTCAGGTTAACGTAACTCATCAAGCCACATAGATACATCTGCATCACTAGGCATACGTAAATCTCCACGAGGAGATAAAGCCACTGAACCAACTTTAGGTCCATCTGGGATGCAGCTACGCTTGAACTGCTGAGTAAAGAAACGTCTATAGAATAGAGTGAGCCATTTCTTAATTGTTGCTTCATCATATTTATCACCATATGTATGAATCGCAATACGTAATAGTTTTTGTGGTTCATAATGGAATCTTGCATGATGATAAAGGAAGAAGTCGTGTAATTCATAAGGTCCTACAATATCTTCTGTCTTCTGAGTAATTTCACCATCTTTGGCAGGAAGTAATTCAGGTGAGACTGGTGTATGAAGAATATCCTGTAATGTAGCTTCTAATACTTCACCTTTATATAAAGTAGATACATAATCTACAAGATATCTTACAAGTGTCTTAGGAACAGAAACATTAACGCCATACATACTCATATGGTCACCATTATAAGTAGACCATCCAAGTGCAACTTCTGATAAGTCTCCTGTACCTACGACAATACCACCTGCCTGATTCGCAATATCCATAAGAACCTGTGTTCTTTCACGTGCCTGGCAGTTTTCATAAGTGACATCATGAACTTCAGGGTTATGATTAATATCTTTAAAATGCTGGTTAACGGCATCTTTGATATTGACTGTCATAGAAGTGACTTCTAGTTCTTTCATAAGTGTTAAGGCATTATTTAAAGTACGATCAGTTGTTCCAAAACAAGGCATAGTCACCGCAATAATATCTGATACAGGACGTCCTAACATCTTATAAGCCTTATGCATTACAAGTAATGCGAGAGTAGAATCTAGTCCTCCAGACATACCAACAACGACTTTCTTAATATGAGCTGCTTCAAGTCTCTGCATTAAGCCATGAGTCTGAATATTAAATACTTCTTCACAACGTGCAGCACGTTTATCTTTATCACTAGGGACAAATGGATGAGGATCATAATAACGATCTAAATCTAATTCTTCATTATCTAATGCAAATGGTACGGCATCAAAATAATCTTCACTATCATAAGTTGTCATTTCAATACGTTCTGTATGAATCTTTTCTAAATCCATATCTGCATAGATTAAACCTGTAGAATATTGAGTAGATTCTTTAAGTAATGTACCATTTTCATAAATAAGATGATGATTAGAGAATACCACATCTGTTGTTGATTCACCTAGACCTGTATTACTATAAACATAGCCACATACAAGTCTTGCACTTGTTGCACTAATTAAACTACGTCTATAATCACTCTTACCAGTTAAGTTATTAGATGCAGAAGGGTTCACAATAAGTGTTGCTCCATTTAAACATGCATCAGTACTTGGTGTATGAGGTACCCATACATCTTCACATATTTCTACCCCAATCTTTAACCAAGGATGATTTACATCTTCAAAAATCTGTTCAGTTGTCACATGAATTTCCTGATCACATAAAGTAATATACTCATCTAAATCACGACCACTCTTGAAATGTCTACCTTCATAGAATTCATGATAATTTGGAATATATGTCTTAGGTACAGCACCTAGAATATCTCCTCTATGTAATACAAGAGCACAATTGTAAAGATCATTACGGATGACAAGTGGCATTCCAATAACAATCACTGTATCAAGATCTTTTGTTTCATCTAGAATATATTGAAGCTGTGTTTCTGATTCATTCAATACTCTTTTCTGAAAGAAAAGATCTTCAATTGTATAACCAGTTAAACATAACTCATTTAATACAAGAACCTGTGTATGATTTGCGTTGGCTTCTTTTGATAAACGGATAATCTCCTGCGCATTCTTTTTCACATTTGCGATAGAGACTTTAAAAGAACCAGCTGCAACTCTAATAAAACCATCTTTCATAAACATTCCTCCAATTTCCCTCTCATTATATCAAAAAAAGTTCACATGAGTGAACTTTATAATAAATGTATATCATTTTCTTCGCAGATACGCATTGTATCTTCATCCCATAAAGAAGCTTGTACTTCACCAATATGGGCTTTCTTTAAGAAGAACATACATAAACGTGACTGACCAATACCGCCACCAATACTTAATGGATAAACATTGTTTAAAACGTTTTGATGGTAAGGAAGTTCAGTACGCTCTTCAGCATGTGCTTTCTTTAACTGTTCTTCTAAAGCTTTCGCATCAACACGTACACCCATAGAAGATAATTCAAATGCATCATCAAGAATAGGGTGATAAACAAGAATATCACCATTAAGTGTCCAGTCATCATAGTCTGGTGCACGTCCATCATGTTTAATACCTGACTTAAGGGTATCCCCAATCTTCATTAAACATACAGCCTTTTTAGCCTTAGTAATAGCTCTTTCTCTTTCCTTTGGTGTTAAATCAGGATAAACATCTTCTAATTCCTGTGTGGTAATAAAGAAAATCTTTTCTGGTAATAATCCTTTATCCAACTTTGGATAATGACGAATCATTAAGAAATCTAAATCTAATAAAGCTTTATAAATCTTCTTAACAGTCTGTTTGAAGAAATCAACAGTACGATCTTCAGGTTTGATCACTAATTCCCAGTCCCACTGGTCTACATACATAGAATGAAGGTTATCAATTGTTTCATCTCTTCTAATTGCGTTCATATCTGTATATAGTCCTGTATGTGCTTCAAAGCCATATCTATAAAGCGCATCACGCTTCCATTTTGCAAGTGAATGAATGATTTCAATTTCATCATCATTATTTAACTCATAGCTGTTGAAAGCTACTGGTCTTTCAGTTCCATTTAAATCATCATTTAATCCTGTGTTTTTTAATAAAAATAGTGGTGCAGATACTCTAGTGAGTCTTAATTCTTCTGATAAACGTCTTTCAAAATAATCTTTAATCATCTTAATCGCAACTTCAGTCTCAATAAGATTGAGTTGTGAATGATAGTTCTCTGGTACAAATACTTTACTCATAAGTCTTTTACTCCTTTATGTATGATTATATAAGAAAAAAATAAAAAAGAAAGAAAGAAAACAGTATTTCTTATATTATTTAAAAATATGTAATAATTTAGGGAAATTTAAAAAATGATGAACTTGATTGACTTATTTCCGATTATTTAATACAATGTTGAAAACACAAGATAAGGAGATGCACAATGGAAAAATTGTTTAAGAGCACAAGAGGCAATCAGACACCTATTGATTTTTATACATCTATTCTTCAGGGAATCGCAAGTGATGGGGGATTACTTGTACCTGACTTTGATTTTGAGAAGAAAAACCTAGAAGATTTACTTCCATTAAACTATGTAGATCTTGCAACTGAGATTATTGGTACATTCGCACCAAGTGATGCAAAAGAAGCATTACATACAGCCTGCAATCAGGCTTATGGTGAAGGTTTATTCTGTGATGAAGTGGTTCCTGTAAAGAAAGCAGGAAATGTATATGTTGCAGAACTCTATCAGGGGCCTACAGCTGCATTCAAGGATATGGCATTATCTATGCTTCCAAGAATGATGACTCTTTCTTTAAAGAAGAAAGGTGAAGAACGTGAAGTTTTGATTCTTGCGGCTACAAGTGGTGATACAGGTAAAGCTGCATTAGAAGGATTTAAAGATGTAGAAGGTACATGTATTAAGGTTTTCTATCCAATTGATGGTGTATCAGCTATTCAACAGCAGCAGATGGTGACTACAACAGGTAAGAATGTTGAAATTATCGGTATTAGAGGTAACTTTGATGATGCCCAGTCTGCAGTTAAGAAAGCTTTTGGTTCTAAAGAATTAAAAGAACTTTGTGATGAACATCATATCTTCTTATCTTCAGCTAATTCAATAAATATTGGACGTTTAATTCCACAGATTGTATATTACTTCTATTCATATTTAACACTTGTGAAGAGAAATGAAATCAAACTAGGAGAAGCAGTGAACTTTACAGTACCTTCAGGTAACTTTGGTAACTGCTTAGCTGGATGGATTGCAAAGAATATGGGATTACCAGTGAACCAGTTCATTGTTGCTTCTAATAAGAATAATATCTTAACTGATTTTTTCACTACTGGTACTTATGATGCAAGACGTGAATTCTATAAGACTAATGCGCCTGCTATGGATATCTTAGTTTCTAGTAACTTAGAAAGATTAGTATGGTTCATGGTGAATGGTGATAGTGAAAAAGTGAATAAGTATATGGAAGAACTTAAAGAAACAGGTGTTTATAAAGTAGATGATGAAACACTTGCAAGAGTTCAGAAAGAATTCAAGGCAGGATGTCTTGGAGAAGAAGATGTACTTAAAGTTATTCATGACTGCTGGAATGAAAACAAGTATCTATTAGATACACATACAGCTGTTGGTTATGGTGTTTATGAAGAATATGTTAAGAACACTGGTGATACAACTAAGACAATCTTACTTTCTACTGCATCACCTTATAAGTTCCCAGAATCTGTATATCAGGCATTAACTGGTGAAGAAGTAGATGTTTATACAGCTATTGAAAAACTACATGATTTAACTGGTATGGAAATTTCTTACCCATTAAAAGGTATTAAGGATCGTGAAATCCTTCATAAGGGTGTTATTGATAGAGATGCAATTCTAGATACTATTGCAGAAAAGATCAAGGAGTACTAATTATGTTTGTAAAGGTAAGAGTTCCTGCAACAAGCGCAAACTTAGGACCTGGATTTGACGTTGCGGGTCTAGCAGTGACTTTATATAATACATTCACTTTTGAATTATTAGATGAAGGATTAGAAATCTTAGGATGTCCTGAACAGTTTGCGAACAAAGATAACTTAGCTTATCGTGCCTTTGAAGAAGGTGCACGTTATGTAGGATTAGATTATAAAGGATTACGTATTACCAATGAAGGAGATGTTCCTTATACAAGAGGATTAGGTTCTTCTTCTACATGTATTGTCGCTGGTATTGTTGGTGCATTCGCATTCAAGAATCGTTATGAAGAACGTCAGAACATTCTTGAACTTGCGACTAAGATTGAAGGACATCCAGACAACGTTGCCCCAGCAATCTTTGGTGGATTAACTGTATCTGTTATGGAAGAACATAAAGTCACTACATTATCTATTCCAGTTAAACAGGAATATCGTTATGTCGCACTTATTCCACCTTTCACATTATCTACAGAAAAAGCACGTTCTGTATTACCACAGACATTAGATCGTGCAGATGCGATTAAGAATGTATCTCATCTTGCATTAATGGTTGCATCACTTATTAATGGATATGATGAAGGTTTGAAACTAGGCTTCAAGGATCGTTTCCATCAGCCATATCGTGGACATCTAATTGACAATTTCTTCCCTATTATGGAAACATTAGAGAAGGATGAAAGAGTATTAGGTGCTTATCTATCAGGTGCAGGGCCTACTATTATGGCTTTAATTCGTGCTGATGATACAATGGGTGTTGTTCGTATTAAAGAAGAATTAGGATCTTTAATTGACGGATGGCAAGTGGAAAAGTTAGAATTAGATGAACGTGGATTTACATGTGACTTTTTATAATACCTGGCTGTTGTCAGGTATTTTTTTCAGGAGGATCAAATGAAGAATTATCATACACATACAACAAGATGTATGCATGCAATTGGAAGTGAAGAAGAATATATTCTAGCAGCCATTTCAGCTGGATATACAGAACTAGGCTTTTCAGACCATACACCATGGCATTATGAATCAGGATATCATGCTACAATGCGTATGGATGAATCACAACTTGAAGATTATGTCCATACATTATCAGTACTAAGAGATAAGTATAAAGACAAGATTTCTATCAAGATTGGTTTGGAGTGTGAATACTTTGAAGATAAGATGGAATGGCTTAAGGAACAGCTTGAAAAGTATAAGCTTGATTATATTGTTTTAGGGAATCATTTTGATGGCAGTGATGAAACAGGTATTTATTATGGTCATCCAGTATCTTTAGAAGAATTAAAGAGATATGTATCACAGGTGATTAAGGCTATGGATACAGGCTTGTTTTCATATGTAGCGCATCCTGATGTTGTTTTCTATGATGAAAAGATTCAAGAACATATTGATGAGTTAGAGAAAATCTGTATTCATGCGGCTGAAATAGATATGCCTTTAGAATTTAACTTATTAGGATATAAGGCTATGCGTCATTATCCAAGTCAGCCATTTATTGATTTATGTAAGAAACATCATAACCGTATTATTATCGGAACAGATGCGCATGAACCAAGTGCATTAAAAGATACTAAAACATACAATCGTGCTTATGCTTACTTAAAGGAAAGTGGCTTAGAAATTACTGAAGATATTAAGATGTTGAGATAGAAGGCTTGAGAAAGCCTTTTTTTCTTTTGACAGTTCCCTTGAGTGCAAATTGAAAAAGTTATGGAATATTCATGCTTATTTTGATTTAAATGTATGTAGAAAATGTAGTAATGTATCTCGCTTGATTAAGATTGCTCATATCAGGCACTATATGTCAGTAACTGAATTGGTTTGACAGTTATTGTGACATTAAATTTAAAAAGCATTGATATATTCATGTTTATTTTGAATTAGATGCATGAGAAAAATGTAGTAATATAATATACGATAGTGATATTTCTAAATTAGAAAGTATGTATTAGATATTAAAAAGAATGATATTATTTCATTTATTTAAAAAAACCTTTACAATATAAAGTGCCTAGTATTGATTAAAGGCTGTATAATAAAGGTGGTGATAAAAATGGAACATATTACAGATATAGATAAAACAGCACATCTTGAAGAATGTGTAGAAGCGGTGAGAGAAATCATTAATCCAGATGATTATGGATTAACTGAAGAAGCTCTTTATGCTCTTACGAAAGAAATCATGGATACTTCTCTTACAATGGGAGGAGACTTTCATTTAGATAACATTCGTTTCTTTGCGGAACGTTTTATTAAGAGCGGATCAATTGCACGTTTTAAGATGGCTCATGAAAATGATTTTTAAGGAGGAATTGTATGGGTAAAATAGAAGACGTTATCCAACAGTACCTGGATGAACATAAAAGTCATTATCTAGGAAAATATCGTTATAGATGTAGCTATCGAATTAGTGATACTGCGATGAAGTTTCATTATTATATGCTTGATGAAAACTTCAGAAATATCGATATTTATGTTGAATTATCATATGGTGATAAGGTTGAAGCAGAATTCTCAGAAAATTTAAATGATCAGGAAAAGCAGTTTATTATTAAAGATGCACTGGTACATATTTTTTATAAAGAGAAGTTTACACATATCCTTCATTATTCTTTGATTCCAAAGATAGTGAAGGAACATCATCTCATTGATACAAACATGGCACCGATTGATTATATTGAGATATTGGAGTACATGAAGTATCATCAGGGGATTAATAAAAAGACGATCGATTCTTTCTATGAAATCTATCTTCCAGTTATGCATGATTTAATCAAGACACAAAAATATGATGTTTATATTTCTTCATTGATCTTATTATTACGTAACATACTTTATGAATATGACTGGGATGGACCAAATTCTAAATATCGTGATACGGAATATCAATATCATTTATATTATGTAAGAGAATTGATTCAGGAAATTATTGACCATCTAGATGTATTCTATAAGCATGCAGCAAGCTATTTGTTCCATCTTATGCATCTACTATGTCAGCATACTTTATTCGCATTTTGTATTATGAGCAATCTTGGTTCATTATTTAATTATAATGAGGTTGTTTTAAAGGCTTTATCAGACAATTTGAAAAAGCACTTTATTTTATATGATAAGGAAGCTAATAATTTAAATCAGTGTAATCTTGTTTATTCTTATTTATTTTATTCTTATTTAAATAAGAAAGAACCTTTTAGAGAAGTAATCAAACAGGTGTTTAGAACTATTGTTGATGCAATTCTTGTTTATGCAAATCATGATCTAGATCTTGCATTAGGTAATACGTTATTAAAAAATGAAGGTTATGATGTGTTGCTCGATTTATTCAGCAATGATTACAATACATTTATATTCACTTGCTTCCCAATTAGTTCATTCCCAACAGAAATGCGTACATCAGTTCGTAATGAACTCGTTGCCGCTATTCGTTTCTTTGCAGGTAGAATGAATAATGATAAGTATAAGCTCAGCTCATTTGAACAGGTATTAAATATCAATAGATTATTATTAGATAATTTTGGAGATTGGTATAAATGAAAAAGAGAAATATAGTCACAGCAGCCTTTGGAACTGCTGTCCTTGCAGGTGCAGGGTTATATCAGAAAACAAGTCAGTTTGTAGATGAACGCTTATATCGTGCACATATTAAACGTACCTTATTTGAGACTTTAAAGCCTCAGACAGTACGTATTAAGAATATGAATGATGCGATTTTAACTGGTCATCTACTTGAAGTGGATCATGCAGACAATATATTAATCATGGTTCATGGTTTTACTAAAGATGCATCTTCTCTAGAAAATGAAGCAATCTATTTTCAGTCAATTTGCCCTCATACTAATATTTTAATGATTGATTGTTATGGTAATGGATCATCTGATGGTGTGACAAGAGGCGTTGGTTTCCAAGATGTTATGGATATTAACTATTGGAATCGTTTCATTATTCAAAAGTATGGCGAAGATCATCCGGTCTTCTTCTATGGTAAAGAAACAGGTGCGACAGCCTTGCTTTGTGCAGGCAGTGCAGGTTTATTAAAGAATGCAACAAGCTTAATTGTAGAAAGTACATTTAAGAATGTGCGTGATTATTTTGCATATTTAATGAAGAATGATGGATATCCAGAATCTATTACACGTCCTTTACTTTCTATTGTATTAAGAAAAGAATTGGATGTACCTCTAGATGATTTAGATATCATGAGATATATAAGAAGGAATACTATTCCGACATTATTTATCCAAAACAAAAACAACAATAAGGTAGATTTTAATGATGTATTTGATTTATACAATAATGCATTATGTGTTAAAGAATTAATGCCATTAAAAGATAAGCCATTTTATGCTCTTGATGAAAAGCATCCTTATAAGGATCTTCTTACAGAGTTTTTAAATAGAAATGGATGATAGGAGGATTAAAATGTATTTTAAAGAATCAACAGGGTTCCCAAAGGATTTCTTATGGGGAAGTGCTTCAGCTGCTTATCAGGTAGAAGGTGCCTGGGCTGAAGACGGCAAAAAGCCTTCGGTATGGGATAAGTTTGTAAGAATCCCAGGTAAGACATTCAAAGCTACTACAGGTGATAAGGCAGTTGACCATTATCACATGTATAAAGAAGATGTCAGACTAATGGGTGAGATGGGGTTAAAGACTTATCGTTTCTCAATTGCCTGGTCAAGAATCTATCCAGATGGTAATGGACAGGTGAATGAAAAAGGTTTACAGTTCTATGATGACTTAATCAATGAATGCTTAAAGTATAATATTGTACCAATGGTGACTGTATATCATTGGGATTTACCACAGGCATTAGAAGATCAATATCATGGCTGGGAAGATCGTCGTATTGTCGATGATTTTGTGAATTATGCAACTACATTATTTAAACGTTATGGTGATCGTGTTAAACATTGGATTATCTTAAATGAACAGAATGTCTTCACTGGACATGGCTGGATGCTTGCTAAACATCCACCAGGAAAATTTAAGGATATGAAGACTTACTATCAGGTGAATCATCATGCATTCATGGCTCATGCAAAATCAGTACTTGCATTAAAGGAACTTTATCCTGATGCATTAGTCGGTTCATCATTCGCTTATGGTCCAGCTTATGCAGTATCTGATAAACCAGAAGATCAGATGGCATGTGTTGATTATGAAGACTTAAAGTCTTACTACTGGATGGATGTTTATGCTTATGGACGTTATCCAAGATCTGCAATGAAATATTTAGAATCATTAGGTGTTGCCCCACACTTTGAGGAAGGCGATGCTGAAATTCTAAAAGAAGCTGCATCTAAAGTAGACTTCATGGGTGTTAACTACTATAAGACATGTAGTATTGAATACAACCCACTAGATGGTATTGATTCTCTTGGTGGAGAAAACAATACAGGTAAGAAGGGCACTGCAGAAATGGAAGGTGTACCTGGTATGTATAAGGTACCTGCGAATAAGAATCTTCCTACAACTGACTGGGACTGGACTATTGATCCTATGGGACTACGTTTTGCGTGTCGTAAGATTACTTCACGTTATGATTTACCAATCGTTATTTCAGAAAACGGACTTGGCGCATTTGATAAATTAGAAGATGGAAAGATCCATGATTCATATCGTATTGAATATTTACGTAACCATATTGAAGAATTAAAGAAAGCATGTGATGATGGATGCCGTATTCTTGCATATTGCACATGGTCATATACTGATTTATTAAGCTGGTCAAATGGTTATCAGAAAAGATACGGTTTTGTCTATGTAGATCGTGATGAAGATGAAAACTCTGGTACTCTAAAGAGAATTCCAAAGGATTCATATTATTGGTATAAAAAAGTTATTGAAACTAATGGTGAAGAATTATAATTCATAGAAGGCTGATTCATGTTGAATCAGTCTTTTATATATTTAAATTAGGTATAGAGAGCTTACAAGAGACATATATAAAAGAGGATAAAAAATAATTAAAATAGAAAAACATTGATTATATCGATAAAAATAAACATTTTGAAATAAAAATAGAAAATAATTTAAAAAAATGCTTTACAAGTGTTGGAATATTGGGTATTATAGACAGGCAGTCCGGGAGACGGGCTGAGACAGAACATTGAAAACTGAACAGATACACGTCAGATTTATTTGAAAACATTTAATTGATGAGCTGAACATCAGCTCTTCACATATTTCGTGGAGAGTTTGATCCTGGCTCAGGATGAACGCTGGCGGCGTGCCTAATACATGCAAGTCGAACGAATCTTCTTCGGAAGATGAGTGGCGAACGGGTGAGTAATACATAGGTAACCTGCCCCTGTGCGGGGGATAACAGGAGGAAACTCCTGCTAATACCGCATAGCCATGAGCACCGCATGGAGCTCATGCCAAATATCCTTTCGGGGATAGCGCAGGGATGGACCTATGGCGCATTAGCTGGTTGGCGGGGCAACGGCCCACCAAGGCAACGATGCGTAGCCGGCCTGAGAGGGCGGACGGCCACATTGGGACTGAGACACGGCCCAGACTCCTACGGGAGGCAGCAGTAGGGAATTTTCGGCAATGGGGGAAACCCTGACCGAGCAACGCCGCGTGAGCGAAGAAGGCCTTCGGGTCGTAAAGCTCTGTTGTAAAGGAAGAACGGCGCATACAGGAAATGGTATGCGAGTGACGGTACTTTACCAGAAAGCCACGGCTAACTACGTGCCAGCAGCCGCGGTAATACGTAGGTGGCGAGCGTTATCCGGAATCATTGGGCGTAAAGAGGGAGCAGGCGGCCGCAAGGGTCTGTGGTGAAAGACCGAAGCTAAACTTCGGTAAGCCATGGAAACCGGGCGGCTAGAGTGCGGAAGAGGATCGTGGAATTCCATGTGTAGCGGTGAAATGCGTAGATATATGGAGGAACACCAGTGGCGAAGGCGACGGTCTGGGCCGCAACTGACGCTCATTCCCGAAAGCGTGGGGAGCAAATAGGATTAGATACCCTAGTAGTCCACGCCGTAAACGATGGTCACTAAGTGTCGGGGGTCAAACCCCGGTGCTGCAGTCAACGCAATAAGTGACCCGCCTGAGTAGTACGTTCGCAAGAATGAAACTCAAAGGAATTGACGGGGGCCCGCACAAGCGGTGGAGCATGTGGTTTAATTCGAAGCAACGCGAAGAACCTTACCAGGTCTTGACATCGATCTAAAAGGGATGGAGACATCCTCATAGCTATAGAGAAGACAGGTGGTGCATGGTTGTCGTCAGCTCGTGTCGTGAGATGTTGGGTTAAGTC
>OGQF01000038.1_pt1 | contig 92494 bp, 76 predicted proteins | sample 1553141 | NCBI WGS metagenome assembly OGQF01 (sample SAMEA2580005, study PRJEB22360) | human gut metagenome | biome: human gut; feature: human-associated habitat; material: faeces | place: Denmark | collected 2008/2010
AAAGGTAAACGTAAACCGAAGTTGTAAATCAAGAGGTTGTGGAACGAAAGATTAGTGTCTTACCTCAGGAGACTCTACTCACATATCGGAAGACCTATCTGCACCAACGGATTCGCCGCAGGATAAGCCAGACAGCGGCAGTCCGCAGACAGGAGACAGTAGCAATGTCGCCCTTTGGATTGCGGTTATGCTTATATCCGGTACGGCTCTGACCGGCATCGTCCTTTACAACCACAAGAAAAAATACAGCAGATAAACCATAATGCGCCCTGTGGAACGAGGCCGCAGGGCGCAGTCTTTATGTACGCACTGCAGAAAAACTGCGGTGTAATTATCTTAGTCAAAGCTACCTTTCTCTGTCAAAGGATTTTCGAGACTATGAAGAAAAGTCTGTAAATATGATCTTCTATGATAAGAATGGGCGATAGGCTTAAACAAAATCAGCTTTTCGCCCTTGCTTTATATATAACAGTTACAAAATTGCATGTCAACAGCAGGCGGGTAATCCGCCTGAAGCTGTCTGATCCGTTCTCGGATACTTCTTTTTTTCGGGCGGTCTTTCGGCAGGCTTTTGTTTTCGCTTCAGCTTCTGCTCATATTCCCAAACTTCACGCTCATATCTTCCCACTACCGTTTTCATTTCCCGATAGGTTCTCATAAGCGCCATTACATTGGGATTTATTATCTGGTCAAATTCCACTTTAAAGGATTTGACACAATTCGTCAAACCCTAAAATATCGAATTTAGTCTTCTGTATGAAATTTACTTTTACATATGGAATTTACTTATTCACTCAACCTTTTTCTTATACAATGTAACATTTCAGCCATACAGTGTACGGGAAGCGCAAAACATGCTTGCATGGTTTTGCAAGCGAACATCTGTATTAGCTGAGCTGTTACTGTACAATCTTCTCATACCATTTCTCTGCCGCGCCCTTTTCTTTACTATTAATAAATATGATTTCATCTGAAGTATTTATCTGCAAAATCGGTGTACACTCTACATAAATATACATTCTGCATTTTCCAGTCTTCTTTCCTCTGAATTTCCCGATTTTCTTTTGACCATCATCAGATCCATTTACTCGTTTGTATTCATCATTCGGAAGCTTTGGTAAAAGTTCTGCGCTTTGCACTTCATCAATATCAATTTCCATATCGGAATAGCCGGATGTAATCTCGATTTTATCAGATCCGACAGAAACTTTTATCGGAGTAAAATCAATCCGAAACATCAGCACACACACCCACAGAAGACATACTATCGTAATGACTATCCCTGCCGCAAACGAAATTTTCCCTGCCGGACGCGCCATATTCGTCGTATAGTTAAAAGAACACGCCCAATCCTGCACGATCAGCCGTTTATCATTCGGATTACTGTACCATCCGTTTTTCCAATAAATATCATCATCAACATAATGCAAAGTTTCATTATTCTGCAGAATCCGGTTTCTTTTTTTCTTTATATAAAATACTCCGCTCATAAAAATGAAAATCGGAACACTTTCAAGTATAATGTATACAATATATACTTCTGATCCGATCCACATCTTCTCATCCATAAAATATGTTACCCAAAGATACGCTCCGGTATTAAAAAGACTTCCGGCTATCAGTGACCATGACCAAACATTTTTCTGCAACCGGTTCACCGCCAGATTCATCTTAACATCTTCACTGTACACCGTATTGCGCGTTCGCAATATAACCGCATGTACAGCAGCAAACACAAGATTAACTGCAAATCCGCACAAAAATAAGATCCATCCATCTTCCGACTCTTTTAAATATAGTCTCACTTGCGGTAATAAACATGGCAGGACGATCAATCCGCAAAACAAAATATGCCACAACGGAGACATTCCCATTTTCTCCGATTGTGCAGACACTGTTGCATCAACTGCCGAATCCGCAGTCATAATCTTGCTTCCATTACTCCCGATCCAACCGTTTTTCATCTTCAGATCATACAGTTTTCTGTGCGTTCTATATAATAGAAGAATCGCTCCGATGCACACCTCCACAAGCCATATACTCCACACGATCATAAAGACCAAAATATACCAGAAGCAAAATCCGCATACCGCAATTCCTGCCAGCAAGTTCAAAGTATAAAACCATTTTGTCCATGTACGGTATTTTTTCATAAGCATTTTTACTTCTTCGCTTTCAGCCGCCGAACCCGGCAAATGCACTCCCATAAGCATCCCTTCCTCATACTTACGTTTCGTTCCGTAAACACCGTAAAAAATACCGATTGTACCTACATTCACGATCAAAAAAATAACAAACATCATCATCTGTCATCCCTCCGTTCCTGCAAAGTTCCGATCATACAAACCGGCAAGATCTTCCCTTTTTTTGATACGATCTCATACTTTATTTTGTATTATCTACAATAATACAAAATATGAGGAAAATCAACTTCTTCCAAAGCCATATCCTGATTGTGCGTCCACAATTATGTACACAGATTGACAATATTTTTCACCTATTGTAAACTAGAAAAATAAGGGAGAAACCAATATGAAAAAACGGCAGAATATAAGCGCACTTTTTACAATCGCAGTGTTTTATCTTATTTTAGAATCGGTATTTGGAATTACCTGTCCGATTCTTTTCCTGACCGGAATTTCCTGTGCCGGCTGCGGAATGTCGAGAGCATGGTTTTGTGTACTCCGTATGGACTTCACCGGAGCTTTCCGATACCATCCGCTTTTTTGGATATTACCGATAGGAATTATGCTGTTTCTCTTTTGGGATAAGATACCAAAAAAGATACAGAAGATCTTACTTATAACTGCCTGTGTACTATTTGGGGCAGTATACATCTTACGAATGTTGGATACGGCCGATTCCATCGTTGTCTTTCAGCCGGAAAAGGGAGCGATTTTTTCATTGATTTCTCAACTCTTTACAAAAAAATAAAGGAAACGAGGAGGGCTTTTATATGCAATGCAAGACATGCGGAAGAGAAATCTCAGACACCGCAAAGTTTTGTCCGTATTGCGGCAGCAAAACTGAGCCGCCGCATAATTCTGCTGAAAACAAAACAGCAGAAACAGCTTATGAAACCACTGCGAACACAAACGCCGAAACAGCTTACGGTACAGAAACAAACAAAAACTCAGAAACAGCTTACGGTACAGAAGCAAACAAAAACGCAGAAACAGCTTACGGTACAAAAACAAGCAAAACACCAGAAACAGACAGAGAAACTTTTAAAAACAATACAGAAGACCGCTTTCAAACAGCATCAGCAGGCGACTTAGATGAGACGAAGAAATTTTTACAGATCGGCTTTTTCATTTTAGCAGCACTCTGCTTCGTTATGGCTTTCCGCAATCTACTCTCAGGCATTCAGAATTTTTCTTACAGCCTCATCATGCAAGGTCTGGGAAATCTTCTTAACATGGTATGTTATGCAGGAATAGCGGCAGTATTGGTAATGATCGCACTTTCAAAAGAAAAACAGAGGATCAAAACATTTTTCGTAATCTTAAGCGGATTAGCGGCAATCATAGCGCTGTGCGGAATCATTGAATTTATTACATCTATGTTCCGAAGCTTCAGATATTATTTTTCTTTTGATACATTTTTCTGGATCTTATCTTCTTTATTATTAACGTTAACCATTATGGCGGCGGTTGTCGGCATCACTTATACACTCCTGCATCTCTCAGGATCGACACCGGATTTATCAAATATCACAGGAGTCATCGGCGGATCTGCCCGCAGCAGTCAGACATCCGAAACAGCACAGGGCAATACAAATAAAAAAACCAACTATCAAAACGCCGGAACAGATCATATGAATCAAAACAGCAAGACAAACTGCGAATCACAAGCCGGCAGTACAAACTATGAGGGGCAGAACATGGGTACAAACTACAACAATCAAGGAACAAACTACAATAACCAGGGACCAAACTACAACAACCAGGGTACAAACTATAATAACCAGGAACCAAATTACAACTATCAAAGTTCCGGTCCGAACTATTCAGGACCGGGTGTTACGCCACTGAAAACCGACCGCGGACTGCTCGGTTATATCGTTCTTTCGATTCTTACATGCGGAATTTACAGTTATTACTTTATATACACAGTTGCCCGCGATGTTAATACTGCTTGTGCCGGAGACGGAAAATCAACAGGCGGATTAGTACAGTTCATCCTGCTTTCCATCCTCACTTGCGGAATTTACAGTTGGTGGTGGCAGTATTCTCTCGGAAACCGCCTTGCAGCAAACGCACCTCGTTACGGTCTGTCATTTACAGAAAACGGTACTACTATTTTATTATGGCTTTTCTTTGGCTCTTTCCTCTGTTTCATCGGACCGTTTATTGCAATGAATATCATTATTAAAAATACAAACAGCATCTGTATGGCATACAATCGTTACAACGGATTAATTTAATCATTTAACATTATAATAAAAGGTTCTGCCCGAACGATCTGCATCCTGAAACTTCAGATACAAGTCAAACATAAAATTCGGTCAGAACCTTTTTTATTTCTCCTATAATCTTTTCACAATCTCTTTACAATCTCTTTTTACCATTTCCTAATATATATCCGAAAATAATATCCCGCAGTCAAAATCAAAATATTCCTGTCACGGACACATATACTCATAAATCTGCGCCGAAATCTCTCGGATAACAGATCTTGCGGCAGAAGTATCAGATAAACCGCTCATCATCACACAAACTGTATATGCTCCGTTTTCCCCAAATATAATTGCCGCGTCATTTTCCACATCGGAAAGTTCCCCCGTCTTATTTGCAGTCTCAATATTTTCCGGCACTCCTGCCGGGATCTTCCCCGTACGTTCCTGCTGCCGCATCAGATCAAGAAGTTTTTCTGATCCAACCAGCACATTTCCGTTCATTTCCCGCAGAAACTTTCCGCAGTCGTTGACAGAAGTATAATTATCATCCATATCATTCGGTGCAAGAAGCAGCCTTCCCATATGAGTATCTGCAAAACCGTGCAACCGACAAAACTCATTCACAACTTCCATTCCCGCCGAAGCATCCCCAAAACCAAGCTTACGAACAAGCTCATTTGCCGCGTCATTGTCGCTTACCGTAATCATCAGACGCAAAAGTTCTTCTGTTTCTCCTGCGTAAACCTCCTGTTCTTTCACAAAATCCATCTGTTCGTATACACATCCCGCAATATAAAGCTTGATCAAACTTGCCGCTGGCATCTGACTGCTGTTGACCGATGCCCTCGCTCCGTCAGAAAGATTTTCTGCATATACAGAAACCGAAGCTCCGGTACTTTCAAGCGGCGCCGCCGTCAACTGTATCCGATCAATTAAGTCATTTAAAATAGGAAACGCGGCTTCCTCTTCTAGTTCCGGATCGGATGATCCGACTTCTTCTGTATCTTCAATATCATCTTTTTTAATCACAATCTCTTCCTTGTTTTCTTTTTTGTTCTCTTCCTTTTCTTTTACAGTTTCTTCCTTGCCGCAGGCAGTGAACATAAAAACCGCCGTCACAAAAACAAACAAGAGCGCGCATAAGAAACTGTATCTGAAAACTTTTCGCCTCATACTTATTTTTACTCCGTCACATAAAAATATCTAAAGAACTCAAAACCCGTAATATGCATTGATCCCATCTACAATCCCATCGACCATCAACTCTCGATAGGTGGCATCCGACATGTTTGTATCATCTTGTTGATTCGTCATAAATCCCATTTCTAATATCACAACCGGTATCTGACTCCAGTTGATCCCTGTCATCGTATCATTACACCGAATCCCGAGATTCTGCATTCCACTCGCACTGCAATAACAATTTAAAATCATTTCCGCCAAACGATAACTCTCTTCGTAAACTCCGCCTACATAAGGATTTTCAGCAGAACCGATCAGAGCCATCGCACCGTTTACCGATGGATCTTCACTTCCATTTGCATGAATTCTCAAAGAAAACTCCGCCCCTGCATCATTTGCAAGACAGGCTCGTTCCGCATTGCTTATAGCTGTTTCGTTATTTTCCCGCGTCAGGATTACATCATACCCTTGTTCCGTCAGACGATCTCGAAGCATCAATGCGATTTCAAGATTAAGTTCATATTCCGGTATCCCGGTGAATCTGCCGACAGTACCGCCGGCAGATTTTTGTTTAAAATCACCTGACCCAGGAGCATTTGGCTCTTGCCCGCTCATATCTATATCCGGGCTTTGATGCCCGGGATCTATCGCGATCAAAATATCTTTTTTTACCTGTTTTTGTATGTCAGTTTGTCCTGAATGTTCCTCTGCGCTCACAGACGCCTCCGTTTGTTCCGATGTTTGTTCCGATGTTTGTTCCGATTCTTCTGATGACCGATCAGTAGTTTTGGGATTCTCAGCCGAAGCTTTCTTTCCTTCTGAAGGATCGGAAACATTTTCCCTGCCGCACGCCGAAACATCGAAAACAAGAAGACAGATAAATACAAAAAATGTAACCCCTTTTTTCATAATTATGCTCCTTTAACAATTACTCTGCATCCAACTGATATCCTTTCGGATCCATACCAAACTCGACCTGAGCCAGAAAATCTGCATTTTTCCGTTCAATTTCAGAAAGCATCGAATTGTTAAATTCTTCCGGACTGACCGTACCGTGATACCATTTCTTACTATTAAAATAATTCTGCAGTTCAGCCGATTGGAAAAGCCGGCCATGCCTCGCATAGATTTCATTTTTGGCATAATTAATCTCGCGGATATCCAAGCCTTCAATATCGCTTTCAGTTAAAAGATAAGAAGCGCTCTGCGGAAGAATATAATCTTTATTTAAAACTTCATCCTCCTCTTTTGATTTTTCAAAATCTTCTATCAGGTTTTCCCCATATTCATCCCAAATTACAAACGGTGTTATATAAAGCTTATCGTTGTCAAAATAAAATTGTCCTTCTATCTCTATCGTCTGATTAGATTTAATGCTGTCGAGCATTCCTTCCGGAAGAACAGATTGATCGATATATACGTTTCTCGCATCTTCCAGCAAAACTTTTTCACCGTAAAAATCTTCTCCGTAAAAAGTATATTCTTCTTCCAAGCGCAGAACATAATCGCCATTTTCTGTCTTTTTAATAAAGCCTTCAAAGAATAACTCATCTTCATCAAGCAGGTTATAATCTACATCATTCAAAATCTCATTTTCCGACGGTTCTGTAATATCCGTGTTGACGGAATCAGAAGACGGTTTCGGATCTTCTTTTTTCAAAACGAAAAACAACACAGCAATCACTATAGCAACTAAAACAATTCCTCCGATGACCACACCGATTATAATCGGCGCTTTGCTCTTTTTCTTCCCATAAGACTCATCCAAAGACTGCCGCATATCCGGCACATTTCCTTGATTGCCCATGTCACCCCGACCGTCTCTTTGTGATCCGAACTCTTCAAACTCTTCTTCATCCCGCACCTTTAACAACTCTTCAGAGTCTTCCGGAGACGATATATACGGCATTTCCTCAGTATCCTCAAACCGCGTACCACTCTGCTGCTCTGACCGTGCATAAGGCGTACCACATTCAGGGCAAAACAAAGTTCCCTCTTCCATCACAGTACCGCATACCGGACAAACTTTCGGCTTTGATTCCTGTGTTGAATCAAAACTTGACTCTGCATGAAACGATAGCTCTTCCTGACGCTGTCCACATTCCGGACAAAATGCAGAATCATCAGGAATTTTTCTTCCGCAATATTGACATCTCATAATCGTATTCCTCCTTATAAATAACTGCTGCTATATTTATAGTATATTTTTCCATCCTTCCGGTCAAACAAAATTTACGAATGGCGGGGACTGAACTATTGCTTTTGTTCGATATTCTATATTTATTTCTTCGTGCATTTTTATCCGTATTATGATATCATTGTAATATTACTTACAAAGGAGTCTGTTGATTTATGAAAATGAACGAATTAAAACTTATTTATTTCAGCCCTACAGGAACGACCCATAAAGTCGTTATGGAAACGGCAAGAAGTATCGATTTAAAATCAGTCTCTTTTGACCTTACGATCAAAAAAGATCTGAAACCTGTCGCAAAATTTGCGCCAAACGATTTTGCCCTGTTTGCGATCCCCGTATACTACGGTCGTGTTCCGGCGCTCTTTCTCAAATATCTTGATCTCTTTTCCGGAAACGGAACACCTGCCGCTCTTGTCGCTACATACGGATGCCGCGAATACGAGGATGCACTTTTAGAATTAAAGACCGAAGTAGAAAAAAGAGGATTCAAAGTAATCGGAGCTGCCGCATTTCCGGCAGAACACTCTATCGTGAACTCTATCGGCGCAAGACGTCCGAACAAGGCGGATTTAAAAGAAGCTTCCGAATACGGAATTTCACTGAATCGGATCATTAAAAAAGAAGATTCTTTCGCTTCTTTCGATCTGAAAGTACCGGGAAATACTCCTTACAGAAAATACGGAAAAAACGTACTTTTTCCGAAAGCCGACGTTTCCCTTTGTACAGAATGCAGCGCCTGCGCAAAGATCTGTCCGGCAGGAGCAATCTCTCTTGATAATCCGAAAAAGACAGATCACGATAAATGTATCGGATGTATGAAATGTGTCCGCTTCTGCAAACAGAAAGCCAGATATGTCAGCGCTTTTAAGTTGAATATGGCAGCAAAGAAATTAACAAAGGTCTGTCAGAGCGATAAAAAGGCCGAGATATTTCTTTAAGCTACACCGTCATCTGTTATTCAAAACAGCGGTTCAAAAATATATAAACAGATATCGATCGGTCGTCAAGTTTCCGGGCTTTCCCGCCCTTTGGCTTACCGCCTTCGCAAAAGAATCGCCGAATCCGGCTTTACTGCCGGATCCGGCGATTCTTAACTCCAGGTCATCTTATATCTTTTAATATTATCATGTGAACCTGTTTTAAATCTTATTCATCTTTTTCAAAAAATCCCAGAAAAGTTTTACGTTTCATAAACGCCGCTATCATCAAGAGTGACAGGAATAATCCGGCTAATGCTGAAACATTCACTGTATCTCCAGTTGCAACTGCTCCGTTTGAAACAGTTCCGTTTGAAGAACTTCCTGTTCCGTTGCTTCCCGGTTTCTGTACAAGACCTGCCTGTGCAGCTTCAAATGCAGATTTCGCATTTGCAAACATTTCTGCCGTTGTCTCCTTTGAATCCAGAGCCATCAGCGCATCATATGCATTTTTATATGCCGCATAGCTTTCTTCTGTATAACCTTCCGGTTTCTTCAATACGATAGAGTCTCTGTACTCATCCAAACCAACTGCACGTTTGTCCAGACCCTTGATCGCCGCACGGATTGCAGCCGCCGCATTGGCAACCTCTTCTTTTTTACCGTTTACTTTCAACGGCTCTGCATTTGTCACAGCATCTTTCAAAAGCTTATAAGAACTTACCGTATAAGTACCTGCTTTATGCTGAGCAGCTTCATTAAGAGCAGCCTTCAAATCTACGATACTTACAAGCGCCGCTTTCGCTTCTTTCATTGCAGTGATATTCGCCTGATCTAATGCCGGATCGTTCTGATCTTTATCTGCTTTTGCTTTGCTGATCGCATCCTGAAGTGCGCCGAAACTTACTTCAGTGTAATCTTTGCCGTTTATTTTTTCCATTTCTGCAATGACATCATCTACAGTTACTTCTGTTTTTTCTACCAGACCATTCACTGCATTTTCCAGATCGGAAACCGCTTTATCTACCTGATCTTTTGTTCCGTTTTCCAGATAAGCCTCTGCATTCTTCACTGCATCTTGAAGCTCTTTCCAACTGTCTTTCGTATAAAGATTCTCATCCAGTTTTCCAACTTCTGCAAGTTTTGCTTTCAATGCGGCTACATTGACAAGACCTTCTTCTGTCTGCGCAAAAGTATTTCGTGCAGTATAGACTTCTTTCGGGTTCTTCCGCTCTGTCTTATCTGCTTTCACAATCGCATCTAATGCTGATTTCGCGTCTGTATATGCTTTGTAAGAAACAGTTGTATAGTCGTCTTTATTATATTTTACTGCGTTTTCTAACTCTGTTTCTGCCAGCTCTCTCTGGATCGATGAATATACTAGTGCTTTTTCGGCTTTTTCAAGTTTTGCCGTCAGATCTTGCGCTTCTTTCTCCGAAACATTTTCTTTATCCTTTAACGCCTCTCTGATCTCATTCATCACCGACTCATATGCCGCATAAGTTCTCGCCGAATAGATCTCTACATAAACAGGAGTTTCCTCTGCTCCGACGTTTTCTTTGCCTGCTTTCATGTTGTTCAAAGCGTTTTCCAATGCAGTAACATCGCCTTTGACAACCGCGTTTTTGTGTGCGGCAAGAAGCGCTTTTTCTGCCAGATCTACAACTTCCTGAGTCACGTACTCATTTGCCGCGATCTCTTCTGCCGCTGCTTTTGCTTCTTCTGCCGCCTGTTTGCTGTCTGCAGTCCACTTATCGTCGATCGGCTTTTTAATCGCCTCATTCAGCGCATCTTTATTGACCGCTGCTTTTTCCTTTTCACTTGTCTTTATAATAGAAATCTCCGGAATGTCTTCTGCCCATGTCACGATAACTTCCAGAATCTGACTGTCTTTTCCAACCGCAAATTCATTGATCGTCTGATTCAGCTTTCCGATCGCAGCTGCTTCTTGTTTTGCTCCGTCTTTATAGAGAACTGCCTGTACATCTGCATTCGACGCCTTTCCGTTCTGTATGATACGGATCGTTCTCTGATCCGGCTCACTGATGCGATATGTAAACGAACCGTTTGCCGCAGATGGTTTGTATGTTGTCGCAAAGTTTCCGTCAAATACATTAGACGGGATCTTGCCCGCTTCTTCCGCTGTTTCTGATATGATGTCGCGGTTTGACTCTGTCGTCATATAAGCTCCGCCGTTGATCTGAAGCTCGTACAGCTCAACCCATCTCTCTGTATATGTTGTAAGCGGTATGATTCTTAAGTAACGTCCCGACACATTCAATCCTGTTGCTTCTGCATACATATTTCCCGGATTTGTAGTATCATGAAGCAGATAGTCTGCATCTTTCGCTGTCGCATTAGCCGACATCTGCACAGCCTCTGCGTTTCCGACTTCAAGGATCTTTGTCCACTGATCGTCTGTGGCATCTTTCCTGTCAGCTACTTCAAATTTTGCATGTCTTAAGAAGTCAAGACATGTCTCTTTTACATAGTATCTGAACGATTCAAAATTCACAGTCTGTCCGAGATCGAATACGATCTTTTTCCCTGCATCCTGTGTTCCTGTGATCTTGCCAAGCGTATTAAGCTTTCCGTCGAATACATTTCCGACTTGTCCGTTGCTTCGCATATCGTTTGCCGAATCTTTCTGAGCAAAATCACTTTCTACCGTTTTCTCTCCGATAAACGCATACGTCACTTTGAATTCTTGAACCGAAACATTTTGTGTCTCATTTCCCGCATTGTAAAGTCTTACATATCTTGCATCTTCCAATGCTCCTGCATTAACATCAGTCCAGATCACTCCGTTCATAGAGCTTTGCAGTTTCACATTCGCATTTTCTCCTGCGTTCACTGCAATGTTTTCGATCGCTTTGATGTTCTTTAAGTCAACACCGATATACTGATCTTTTTTCAGACTGATCGTTCCCGGCTGCAAAGAAGACATACCTGCTTCTGTCGTTCCGAGCATTCCGTGATCCTTTACATTTGTATAAATATTCTCTGTTGTTCCTGTCTGATCAACTTTCTGTTTTACAGTAAACTCAGAGAATTTTGCCCACGTAGGTTTCTTCTCCAGATTGCGGATACGGATGTAACGCGCCGTCACACCTTTCAGATCAATGTTCAGTACGTCTTTTCCTTCTGCCGCTCCAGTATACTCTGCATATCCTTCTGCCGGAGTCCATGTGCTGTTATCTACAGACGTCTCAACCGCATATTTTACAAGCTTGTCTCCGCCTGTATGTCCGACTACGATATGAGCGCTTTCCAATACAGCTTCTGTTCCGAGGTCATATCCTAAGAAATCATCTTTCAGAACAGAGTCACTTGTTGAATTTCCGTCTCCATCAGGATCGTACCATACGAATGTATTGTCATCTCCGTCATAAAGACTCGTTTCTTTCCCTTGCGCTACTTTCCAACGCTCCGTCTTGATCACTTTGTATGTGATCGGAGTCGTCATATTCTTCGGCGCGCGGATATCTAATTCACCGATGCGTACCCAGCCTGCCGTCTGCTCTTTATTCACAAGACGGATTCCTTTGATCTTGTCAGTTACGTTAATGTTTACTGTCTGATCTTTCGCGTTCGTAAACTCTCCTGCCTTTTTCCAACCGCTCTGTCCGTCTGTGCTATACTGTATTTCTACTTTTTTAAACACATCCGCAGAAGAAGTTTTGCCCTGTGTCATTCTTATGCTTCCGATCTGCTTCGCTTCCGGGAAGGTAATCTGGATATAAGCGTCTGCCGCGATCGTATCTTTTCCTTCGCCGCTGTACGGTCCTTTAGCGATCCACATTTCTGTAGACAGATCTCCGTCAAACATTTTTGCCGCCGTATGATCATTTCCCTGTGTGGAAATACCGCTGAACGTCACATCTCCTGTGTAACGCTCTGTATCTTCGGAAACTTCTTCTTTTTTGTTGATCTGGATTTCGCGTACCTCAAGCCAGCAGTCATTTACATTTGCCGCTGTCGCAATGAGGCGGATTCCTTTTGCTTTCAGATCACTCGGAAGATTTGCTTCTTTTACATTGATGTCCTGAACTTTACCGAATTCTCCGGCAAAATTGTTTTCCATGCCTGTCAACGTCAGATCTTCCCATGTTCCTTCTTCTGTCATATACTGCAGTTTTGCATGTTCAAAATGATCTTTTCCGCCTCCGAGAAGGAAACGAATGCTGTCAATATCGATTACTTTGTTGTATTCTACACCGATATAATCATCTTTCGACAATGAATTCGGCGTTTTGTAAACTGCACTTGTAGACTCGTCGCCGTCAAAAATATTTTCTTTAGAACCTGTCGGCGCGTCTTTTCTGCTTGTAATGAATTTTGGGATCACTTTGTCGGGATTGACCGCTGTTTCCGCTTTTGCAGATACATACTCTGCCAATGTATTAATAAACGGAACAATGTGCTGTACGCCGACCTCGGCATATTCCTGATGATCCACATATAAAAAGTCATATGTTTTTGAACGGTCGAACGCCGTCTTTCCTGCTGTATTATAGCTGATCACAGAAGATACGTCTCCTGCCAGAGCGCTCTTTACGCCGTTTAAGTATGCGATCGCCGCTTCTGTCGTGTCATCCCAGCAGTTCAGCCAATATACGATCTGACCTTTGATCGCCTCGTTTCCGCCTGCACGATATGTCTTTGAAGCTTTTTGAAGCACTTCAAACTCTGCGATTACCGCATCTACTTCTTCCGCCGTGAGAGTCTCTGCTTCCAGTTTTTCTTTAAATGCATTTAACTTCTCTTTCAGTACAACAGATTCCTGCAAAGGTGTTACACGCGTATCCATCGCCTGATTGATCATATGCTTTGATAATTCACGCAGGGCGTCGCTCGCATCATTCATAATTGCCGAATTATGATCTACAAAGGAAAATGCATCATTCCATGACTTGTCTGCCTCTTCCTTTGTCTCCCAAATATTCCATGCATAATCTGCATTACCGAAAATAGCAACCTTGCTCGGTTCCGACTGCTGCATCGGGTTAAGCATGATTCCCTGGATTTTAGACGGCTCTACTCCCGGATGAAGGAACGTATCATAACCGCCCATGATCAAATGTTTCTTAGAGTTATCCGTACACGGCCAGTTGATCCACATAAACGGTCCGCGTCCAACGTTATTTGTAAACGTAGAAGTAAAGTTATTTGTTACTTCTCCCCATACTCTTCCGCCGGTCATAACGATCTGAACATTAGCCGGAGCCTTTTTCAACTCCTGAAGTTCTGCGCTGCTTCCGTTGCCCATATAGTCATACGGAACATAAGGGATCGTCATCTTCATATCAGGATACTGCTTTTTCACCTCTTCAAGCCATGCAGTCATATCGTTTAACAGACGTACTCCATTCGGTCCGCCCGGATTCCAAAAGTCGTCTGCAAGGATTGCGATCTGACGTACGCCCTGATCGATCACCTGTTTGAATTTTGCCTGAAGTTTCGCCAAATCAGCTTCATAATTATCATCAAAACGAAGATGATTGCCCTGCGGGAACGGATGAAGGGCATAAACAAATCGGCATTTTGATTCATTTCCCGCCTCTGCAAGCGGTCTGATCTTATTTGCCAGCTCTTCTTCCGTATAAAGCTGATCCCACTGTGTACGATGTTTCGGGTCGTCTTTCGGCGCATAGAAATACGCGTTTAATTTGTAATATCCACCCCATTTCATCAAGTTTACACGATCTTCTGTAGACCACGGATTTCCATAATAGCCTTCAATAAAACCACGGCTTACTACGTCCGCATAGTCCTCGATCTCAAAGTTTCTGATTGTCAGGCTGTCCATCTGTGCAAAAACATGATACAGCGTAGTCAATCCATAAAATGCAGAATCTGCATCTTTTCCAAGTACGGATATTACATTCTCATCACTTGCCAGAAAGTAAGAATCCGTCTTTCCAAACAAAGAGTCTTCCGGCTGATATTCTTCTGTAATATAATCTTCTGCCGTTCCGTCCTGTCCATGTACACCGACATATACATTGGTTGCGCCTTCTTTTGGCTGCTCTGCTTCGTTTACCTCGATTCCTTTGAGGTCTGCCGCCTCTTGCAGACGGTTCTTTGTCGCCTCATCGATTCCTTTGTCATAGATTACATTCAATTCTTTTCCGAGAATGTAATCTCCTTCCTGATACTCCACCTTATGTGGATTCGGATAAATGAGGTAGTCTTCTTGCGGTTCTTCCGCTGCCTGCGCCGGAACAAAATTGCCCGGTATCACAACGGCGACTGTAAGAACCCCTGCGAGCAGTCTTTTGATCACTCTTCCTGCCATAAACCTTTTCCTTCCTTTTCTCATAATATTATCAGGATACTACCATCTATCATTATATCATTTTTTACTCATTTACGATGTACTTTTTTTGTTTTTTTCATCTATTTTCATCATATTTACTTCCTTTTCTATCAATCATTTTGTCATTTCACCGTCTTTTTGAACAGTTTCGCTCTCTTATTTCCTCCATTACAAAACGGCATAGCCAAAGATACGATAAACGCCTTTGTCTATGCCGTTTCTATTTATATTTTCTTCTATTTTGATTCCTCTTCTTTTCTTCGCAAAATATCATATACGTCCGGGATTTCACTTAGTTCAACATAGAGCAGCTGTTTCGAGTGGGGCGCACTTTCCTGCTCTTTTCCCTCTTCATTCAGGATGCGCAGCACTTCCGCTTCTATGTTTCTGCCGTCCGGCTTCATAATTTCAATCGTTTCCCCGACAGAAAATTTGTTTCTCTGCTCTATCCTGCACAATCCGTCTTTGATCTCCCCGACAATGCCAAGATAAGTATACTCTTTATTGTATGTGTTGCTGTCATAGATCTGTGTCGTCTCATCCGGTTTCCCAAAGAAAAATCCGGTCGTAAACTGGCGGTAAGTACAATTTGAGATCTGTTCTTTATACCAGGGCATGTTCTGTTCATATAACTTCGGATCTTTCTTATAGTCATCGATTGCTTTTCGGTACGTCCTTGCCACTGTCGCCACATACAGAGCGGTTTTCATTCTGCCTTCGATTTTCAGACTGTCGATCCCCGCATCGATCAGCTCCGGTATATGTTCGATCATACACAGGTCTTTTGAGTTAAAAATGTAAGTTCCTCTTTCATTTTCATAAACAGGAAGGTACTCTCCCGGTCTTTTTTCTTCCACGACCGCATATTTCCAGCGGCACGGATGAGTACATGCTCCTCTGTTCGCATCTCTTCCCGTAAAATAATTACTCAAAAGACATCTTCCCGAATAAGAGATACACATCGCCCCGTGAATAAACGTCTCGATTTCCAAATCTTCCGGAATATTTGCCCGAAGTTCTTTTAGCTCTTCCATCGACAGCTCTCTGGCAGATACGACTCGACTCGCCCCCTGTTTATACCAGAAATTATAGGTTGCATAATTTGTATTATTTGCCTGAGTGCTTATATGCCTTTCTATCTCGGGGCATATCTCTTTGGCAATCTCAAATACTCCCGGATCTGCAATGATCAGTGCATCCGGTTTGATTTCCTTTAACTCTTCAAAATACTCACGCACCCCGGCAAGGTCATCGTTGTGCGCCAGAATATTAGCGGTCACATATACTTTCACACCATGCTCATGGGCAAATTGAATTCCTTTTCGCATCTCTTCCGTTGAAAAATTCTTCGCTTTTGCTCTAAGACCGAAAGCTTCTCCTCCGATATAGACCGCATCAGCTCCGAAAACAACTGCCGTTTTCAACACTTCCAGACTGCTCGCCGGAATTAATAACTCAGGATGTCTGCTCATCTTTCTCTTCATTCTCCTACTTCTTCTTTTTCTGTTTTTATGGCGGCTTATAATTTTGCGCTTTACTGCGCAATGTCCGTTCCGACTTCCTTTTTCACACTCAGCGCCACCCCGTCTCCTAAAGGAATGATCGATGTTACAAGCGCATCGTTATGTTTTAATTCGTACAGATATTCCCGCATCCGCGCATGAATCGTACGATCCCGCCGTTCTACCGCGAAACGTGACTCGATCACATCACCGTCCTGCATCACATTATCCGAGACAAGGATACCGCCCTTTGCAAGCAGACGCAGTATCTCCGGCAGATAATGAATGTACTGACCTTTCGCCGCATCCATAAAAATAAAATCATACGGTCCTTCCAATGTTTTCAGCACATCCATCGCATCGCCTTCCAGCAAAGTGATTTTCTTCTCTTTTCCTGCACGGACAAAATTTTGTCTTGCGATCGGTATTCTCTTCTCATAATTTTCAATCGTTGTGATCGCACATTCTTCCGGTACATATTCACTCATCAATAACGCAGAGAAACCTACGGCAGTTCCGACTTCCAGAACGCGCATAGGTTTTTTTACCATAAGGAGCACCTTTAAGAAGCTCTGCATCTCACGGCGTATTATAGGCACGTTATCAGCCAGAGCCTCTCTCTCGATGTCCTCTAATATTTCACTGTTTTTCGTATCCAGCGAATTGATGAATGTAATAATACGTTCATCTACTATCATAATTTACACATCCACATCCATGATGATCGGAATCACCATCGGTTTTCTCTTTGTCTTTTTCCAAATATAGTCGTTCATGGAATCGCGGATCACAAGTTTGATCTTATTCCAGTCTGTATGACGTCCCGAGAGACACTTATCCACCGCCTCGGATACCGCTCTTCTCGCATCATCCATCAGTTCTTCTGATTCTCTTACATAAACGAAGCCTCGCGATACGATATCCGGACCTGCAAGCAGGCGGTTCGTTCTTCTCTCAAGCGTAAGCACAACAATGATAATACCGTCCTCTGCCAAATGCTGTCTGTCCCGAAGCACGATGTTTCCTACGTCTCCTACCCCGAGTCCGTCTACAAGAATCGCTCCCGTGTGTACTTTATCTACTACTTCCGCACTGTCATCGCACAGTTCCAGCACATCTCCGGACTGAATGATAAATACATTTTCCTTCGGAATTCCAAGTGATTTTGCCACTTCCGCATTTGCTTTCAAATGACGGTATTCTCCGTGGACCGGAATGGCATATTTCGGCTTCACAAGAGAATAGATCAATTTCAGTTCTTCCTGACAGGCATGTCCCGATACATGGGCATCCTGGAAAATAACTTCCGCCCCTTTGGAAGAAAGTTCGTTGATCACACGGGAAACAGACTTCTCATTTCCCGGAATCGGATTAGAACTGAAGATAATCGTATCGTTTGGCTGTATCGTCACTTTTCTGTGCACGTCCGCCGCCATTCTCGACAGAGCCGCCATAGACTCTCCCTGACTTCCGGTTGTGATAAGAACCATTTTCTCCGGCGGATAATTCTTCATCTGATCGATCTCGATCAATGTGTTTTCCGGCACATCCAAATATCCCAATTCTGACGCTGTCGCAATGATATTCACCATGCTGCGCCCTTCCACAACTACTTTTCTTCCATACTTATATGCCGAATTGATAATCTGCTGCACACGATCCACGTTAGAAGCAAACGTAGCGATGATCAGCCTTGTATTCTGATGTTCCGCAAAAATATGATCAAACGTAATACCGACCGTCTTTTCCGACTGGGTAAATCCTCGCCGCTCCGCATTCGTACTGTCTGACATCAGAGCAAGCACACCCTTTTTTCCGATCTCCGCAAACCGCTGTAGATCGATCGCATCTCCGAACACCGGCGTATAATCGACTTTAAAATCTCCTGTATGGATTACGACACCGGCAGGCGAATAGATCGCAAGGGCAGACGCATCCTGAATACTGTGGTTCGTTTTAATAAATTCAATCCTGAATTTTCCAAGATTGATCGACTGTCCGTGGCGGACAACTTTTCGCTTCGTCGTCCGAAGAAGATTATGCTCCTTTAGTTTGTTTTCAATAATGCCCATCGTAAGTTTCGTCGTATAGATCGGCAGATTGATCTCTTTGAGCACATACGGAAGCGCGCCGATGTGATCCTCGTGACCATGTGTGATAACAAACCCTTTCACTTTCGATGCATTGTCTTTCAAGTATGTTACATCAGGGATCACAAGATCGATCCCAAGCATATCATCCTCCGGGAATGCCAGACCGCAGTCCACGACAACAATACTGTCTTCATACTCAAAGGCAGTAATATTCATACCGATCTGCTCTAATCCTCCAAGCGGTATGATACGCAATTTTCCGTTATTCTGTTTTTTCAAAAAATAAACACCTCCACTATTTCCCCTTTTTCATGCATTCTCTGCATATTCCGTAAAACTTTACTTCATGATCAAGAACATGAAATCCAATCGTACGTTCAATGTGACGTTCCGCTTCTTCCAGAAGGTCATCATCGAAAGGAATGATTTTATTGCAAGTTCTGCATATAAGATGATGGTGGTTATGTTTCGATCCGCCGTCCAGCAGATGTCCGATCTCGTAACGCACACATCCCTCATCCAAATTAATCTTGTCTATGAGCTGCATATCCCATAAAAGCTGGATCGTACGGTACACAGTTGCAAGTCCGATTTCCGGATGCTCCTGCGTCACCAGCTCATAAATATCTTCCGCAGTCAAATGCCTGCCTTTATTCTGCTCCAAGACAGAAAGGATCAAAATTCTCTGATTCGTAACTTTCAACCCTTTTTCTCTTAATTTTTCTTTGAGCAGTTCTTCTGTCCTGTTCTTTTTCATTCTATCCTCACCCGAAACATCCAAAAGACATTTTTCACTGCGATTTCACGCATTTTGCCATACTGTCATATCTTATATATCACTGTCCGATTTCCCGTGGAAACTCTCAGAAGTTCCCATAGCATACAATGTAATTTTCTTCTTAGATCAGAGTTCAATACTGACATCTTCAAGAAGTTCCTCAAACACCTTGGAGACCGCCTGTAACTCTTTCTCATTTTCAACGATCTCATAAACGCTCTCGCCTGATTCTTCATCACGAACGTCTTTTAATATCAGACATTCCGCATCGTCATCCTCCGACTCCGCAACAAGAATATACGCGCTCCCGTTGATCTTTGTTTCTTCAAGTATAAAAAATTCGTCCTCACCGTTTCCATCCGCAAATGCAAACTTTACTTTTTCCATATCCGAACCCCTTACATCTTTTATTTTTCTATCCTGATATCCTGCACAAAATCACCGAAAGCGCCAAAAGACACATCCCGGGATTGTAAGCAGCCGCCAAGGTCTTAGCATATCCCGAACTTTGGCTCATTGCCTATACAAAAATGACAGACTTCATTCATTCTGCCTGTTTTTTCATATGCATCAGATCAAGATAACCCTGCAAAATAAACACTGCGGCGATCTGATCTATATGTTTCTTTCTGTTTTCACGGCGCACGTTGCTCTCGATCAGAGTACGTTCTGCCTCTACGGTCGTCAGTCTCTCATCCCACAAAATGACCTCTAACCCGGTTCTGCGTTTGAGCATCTCTCCGAATTCCATAGACTGCTGCGCACGCTCTCCGATATCGTTATTCATATGTTTCGGAAAGCCGAGGACGATCTTCTCCACATCATACTTTTTGATCAGTTCCTCTATCCTCGCGCAAGTCCGCCGAAGTTTATTTTCTTCTTTTCTCTCGATCGTCTCCACTGCCTGAGCCGTAAGACGAAGAGCGTCGCTGATCGCAACGCCTACCGTTTTCGACCCATAATCAAGTCCCATAATTCTCATATCTGATTATTCCCACGAATGATGTTCGATATACGCTTTTAACAGCTCCTCGACCAACTCATCTCTCTCTACTTTCATGATCAGGCTTCTCGCTCCGTTAAAACTTGTAACATATGTCGGATCTCCCGACATGATATATCCGACGATCTGATTCACCGGATTATATCCCTTTTCTTTCAGCGCCTTAAACACGATCTCCAAAATGTCTCCGGCCGAAATCTGCGGTCCCGGTTCTACCTGAAAGAATTGTGTATTGCTGAGATCACTCATCTTGCTGTTCCTCCTTACCTTCTGTCTTTTTGTATAAGAATTCTATTCCTCATTTTTCATTTTCGGAAACTCCGAAATCACTACCTACAATTCTAATATACTCCCATTCAAAATTCAACGTATAATTTGTGAATGATTTTCAATTCTCACTTTTACGATACAATTAGAAATATTTTTTTCGGTTTCTAGTGCAATTTTCATATACTCTTTTGTATGTCCTGTCATAACAGCCTTTCCCTCGATCTGCGCGCGTTCTTCAAAAAGAACTTCCACTTCTTTTCCGATAAAGCTGTCCTCGTATGCCTTTTTCTTCCGTTCGCCGAGGGCGATCATACGGGCGCTTCTTTCCCCTTTGATCTTCTCATCAATCTGGCCGTCCATCACTGCCGCTTTTGTCCCTTCTCTCTTCGAGTATTTGAAAATATGCGTTTCATAAAAATCAACCCGGTCGACAAACGCATAGGAAGCTTCAAACTCTTCCTCTGTCTCCCCCGGAAATCCGACGATCACATCTGTCGTAAGAGCCGGATGATCAAAATATTTTCTCAATATCTGACACCTGTCATAATATTCTCCGCTTGTATACTTTCTGTTCATCCGCTTCAGCGTCGCGTCACATCCGCTTTGAAGAGAAAGATGAAAATGCGGACACACTTTCGGCATCTCGGAAAGCTCTTTTGCAAACTCTTCCGTAATAATCCCCGGCTCAAGAGAACCGAGACGGATCCGTTCGATCCCTTCGACTTTGTGTACTTCTTTTATAAGGTCAAGCAGATGTCTCTGCCCGTCAAAATCGATACCGTAAGAACTCAGATGGATTCCCGTAAGAACAACTTCTTTATATCCGTTTCCGGCAAGATCTCTCACTTCTTCCAGCACGTCCTTTGTCTGCCTGCTCCGCACTCTGCCCCTCGCATAAGGGATGATACAATACGTACAAAATTGATTACATCCGTCCTGCACTTTAATATACGCTCTCGTATGATCTCCCGGTTTTGTCAAATGCAGTTCTTCATACTCTTTCGTACGGTTGATATCTTCCATCGCATATTCTGTATGACCGCTTTTTTCCATTTCATATTGTTTCAATAATTCCGGCAGATCTTTTTTATGATTATTTCCGATCACAATATCAATACACGGATCGATCTCCTTACCCTCCTGCGCCTGTACATAACACCCCGCCGCCACAACGACCGCGTCCGGGTTTAATTTTCTTGCTCGGTGCAGCATCTGCCGAGATTTCCTGTCTGCTATATTTGTCACCGTGCATGTATTGATAATATAAACATCCGCCCCTTCTTTAAAGGGAACGATCTCATAACCTGCCTGTTCAAGCATTTCCTGCATTGCTTCCGTCTCATATGCGTTTACTTTACATCCAAGATTATGAAGTGCCGCTTTTTTCATAAGTTTACCTCTTTTTCCTATTCTTTCTATCATTGTTCCTTGACTTTTAGTTCCCTATCCCGTAGAATATTCATAGGGTTTTGACCCTATTTTATCACATATTTCAAGGAGGTAGCAAAATGAAAACTGTACAGATTTCATTAAATTCAATCGACAAAGTAAAATCTTTCGTAAATGAGATCACAAAATACGACAACGACTTCGATTTAGTATCTGGAAGATACGTTATAGACGCCAAATCCATTATGGGAATTTTCAGTCTTGATCTCTCCAAACCGATTGATCTTAACATTCACGCAGACGGCGACGTTGATGCAATCCTCGCTGCACTTGACCCGTATATCATCAAATAATAACAGTCAAACATATTTATGCGTAAATGCACAATGCAAAAAGCTGTCTCTTTTGAGACAGCTTTTTTGTAATGGCGACGAGCCAAAGCCCGGGATATACCAAAACTTCGGCAGCCGCTTACAATCCCTGAACATGCCTTTTGGCACTTTCGGTGATTCTATGCCCCTACGGTGATCACTTCTGCAGTTTCAAGCGCCGTCTTCATCAGATCATCGATACAATCTGCCAGATTGATCTCCGACTTTTCGATTCTTTCTACATTCGGCTTTGTCACCGGATGCTTTGCCACGAAAATCGTGCAGCAGTCTTCAAACGGCTGGATTGAAACTTCGTATGTGTCGATCTTTTCAGATATTTCCACAATCTCTTTCTTATCAAATCCGATAAGCGGACGGTATACCGGCAGTGTGCAGACAGCGTTTGTCGCCGCAAGACTCTGCATCGTCTGACTCGCCACCTGTCCGATGCTCTCTCCCGTAACAAGACCGAGACAGCCGTTTTTCTTCGCAAAATGTTCTGCGATCCGCATCATATACCGACGCATGATGATCGTCAGCTCATCGTGCGGACATTTTTCATAAATGGCAAGCTGAATATCGGTAAAATTAACAATGTGAAGCTTGATCGGACCTGAATAAGCAGATACGAGTCTTGCAAGATCTATCACTTTTTCTTTCGCTCTCTCACTTGTATACGGCGGCGCGTGAAAATAAACCGCCTCCAGCTCAACGCCGCGTTTCGCAACCATATAACCGGCTACCGGACTGTCGATCCCTCCCGACAGCAGAAGCATCGCACTGCCGTTTGTTCCGACAGGCATTCCTCCCGGACCCGGAATGATCTCGGAATAAATATAAACTTCTTCTCTTATCTCTACATTCAGACGTACTTCCGGATCGTGCACATCAACTTTCATCTCAGGATATGCATCAAGAACCGCCTCGCCAAGCGCACAGTTTAATTCCATCGAATTCATCGGATAGCGTTTATTCGCGCGTCGCGCTTCTACTTTAAACGTCTTGTCTGCCTGAGGATACATCTCGCCTACATAAGCAGTCACGTCTTTTTTCAATCCTTCCGGATCTTTCACTTCTTTGCGGACAACCGGACAGATCCCTACAATGCCGAATACTTTTTTGAGACTTTCAACCGTCTCCTCATAATCATATTCACCCTCGCAGTCCACATAGACTCTTCCGTGACATTTATGAACAAGGAATTCTCCGTCTACGCTCTGAAGAGCATACCTGATCTGACGCACAAGCGCATCTTCAAATATATAACGATTCTTTCCCTTGATCCCTATTTCTCCATATTTAATCAAAAATGAATGAAACTCCATCTTCTTCTCCTTCTTTGCGCCATATCTTTCTGTCATGTGAAATCAGCGCCGTGTATATTTCCGAAGCATCGGAATACAATTATATAGTGTTTCCAACGTATAGTCAATTTCTTCTTTTGTCGTAAACTCCGACAAACTGAACCGCAGCGTCGAATCAAGATATTCTCTCGGCGTTCCTATCGCCTGAAGAACACCGCTTATCGCCGGATGATTAGATGCACATGCCGAGCCTGCCGACACACAGATTCCACGATCTTCCAGCGTATGGAGCAGGACTTCGCTCCTCACTCCGGCAAATCCCGCGCTGACAATGTGCGGAGCGCTTCCTTCATCTGTAAGTCCATGCACTTTCACATTGCCAATCTGTGAAATACAGTCTATAAAATGCGTTTTCAGTTCCCGCATATGCTCCGTTTTCAGCTCAAGATCCTGATAGATCATTTTTGACGCCAATGCCAATCCTGCGATTCCAGGTACGTTTTCCGTTCCTGAGCGCATATCTTTTTGCTGACCGCCTCCGAAAATGATCGGTTTTATCTTCACACGGCTGTCCACATAAAGAAATCCCGCCCCTTTCGGTCCGTGAATCTTATGTCCGCTGGCCGAAAGCATATCGACTCCAAGTCTTTTCGGATAGATCTTATACTTTCCGAATCCTTGAACCGCATCCGTATGAAATAAGATTGACTGTTTATACTGCTTCACGATCCGGGCTGCCTCAGCAACGGGCTGTACCGTTCCGATCTCGTTATTGACATACATGACCGATACAAGGATCGTCTCCGGACAAAGCGCTTCTTTCAGCGCGTCAAGCCGAATTCTTCCGCATTCGTCAACAGGAAGATACGTGACGCGAAATCCTTCTTCCTCTTCCAGATAATGCATTGTATTCAAAATGGCAGGATGTTCCACACAAGAAGTGATCAGATGATTTCCGTTCCTTCGATTGGCCCGCGCACATCCTATCAGCGCCTGATTATCACTTTCCGTACCTCCGGAGGTGAAAATAATTTCTTTAGCATTTACTTTTAAAAGCTTGGAAATCGTTTCTTTTGCTTCTTTTATATATCTTTCAGCTTCCATTCCCTTCCGATACATTGCCGACGGATTCCCGTAATCCCGACACATGATATGATAGACAAGCTCTCCCACTTCCGGATAACACATCGTTGTAGCTGAATTATCAAGATAAACTTCCATGATTCCTTTCCTTTACTGATTTCTTACTATTAAATTATGACTCTTCTCTTTTCGGTGACACAGCGTGGCTTTCTATATGATACATCAAGATCGAAAGTGTCGTAAGACCCGCAGTCTCTGTCCTTAAAATCCGCTTTCCAAGCGTGACCGGCCGCGCCCCTTTCTCTTTTGCCCTGAGCACTTCCGCTTCTTCAAAACCTCCTTCAGGACCGATAAATATTCCGACCGACTGTCCCGGTTCTATTTGTTCGATCACTCTCACAGTCTCGGCCATACCTTCTTCCAGTTCATACGGGATAAGAACGACGTCAAGACTTTCTGCCTGTTCTAATGCTTCCGTAAAAGAACATACTCCGCAAACTTCCGGAATCACGCCTCTTCCCGACTGCTCTGCCGCTCCTTTTGCGATTAGCTGCCAGCGTTCCTGCTTTTTCACCGCTTTCTTCTCATCTAACTTTACGACCGAACGTTTTGCCGAAAACGGAACGATTTTGTGAGCGCCCAGTTCTACCGACTTTTGTACGATCCATTCCATCTTATCGCCTTTCGGAAGTCCCTGAAACAAAATAATTTCCGATGGAAGTTCCGTCTCGGTATCCAGCTTTCGGAACACATCGAGCACTGCCTGATCTTTCTCATACCGATTCAGGCAGCAAAGATAAGTCGTCCCCTGACCGTCATTGATCCTTACATCTTCTCCCACTTTCATGCGAAGTACATTTTTCATATGGTTGAGATCCGCGCCCCTGATCAAAATTTCACTTTCTGTGATCCATGACGGCTCTGCAAAAAACTGCTGCATTCCTCTTCTCCTTACCGTTTTAATTTTTTCGGGCTGTCACACAGACCCACTCGCCTTGATATGTAATGTCAAGCACTTCCAGACCTGCTTTTTTCACAGCTTCCACAACCGTTTCTTCTTTATCATCGATAATACCGCTTGTAATATAGATTCCGCCCTTTTTTATCTGATTCACGACAACCGGAGTCAGCGCTACAAGAACGTCCGCTAAAATATTGGCCGCAACAATGTCATAACACTCATATCCGACTTTATCCTGTACTTCTTTGTCATCGATAATGTTTCCGATCATCACCTCATAACGGTCTTTTGAGATTCCGTTCACTTCCATATTTTCATGAGTTGCATCGATAGCACAAGGATCTAAGTCTGTTCCGACCGAATATTTTGCACCGAATTTCAACGCAAGCATCCCGAGGATCCCGCTTCCGCACCCTACGTCAAGAATCTTCGTATTCTCCGTTACATATTTGCGGATCTGGCGGATGCAAAGCTGAGTTGTCTCATGCATTCCCGTTCCGAACGCCGTACCCGGATCGATATGGATGATCATTTTATCTTCGTCTTCCGGCTTTACCTCTTCCCATGACGGAATGATCAAAACATCGTCTACATAAAACTGGTGAAAATACTGCTTCCAGTTGTTCACCCAGTCCACATCTTCCGTTTCCGACTCTTCGATCAGACACTCTCCGACGTTTACATAAGCCGACATTTCCTCCAGTTCTTTTCTTACATCCGACAGGATCTTCTCTTTGTCTTCTTCCGGTTCCAAGTAAAAACTCAGATACGCCACGCCGTCATCCGCTTCTGTCTGCGGAAGGATATCTACAAACATCTGCTCCTTGTCCGACTGAGTAAGAGGAATTTTATCCTCGATCTCCACTCCCTGAATTCCGAGATCCATAAGCATACTGCTTACAATATCTTCTGCTTCCGTCGTCGTCTTTAACCGAAATTTATTCCATTTCATTTTTTAATCCTCCTGAAACCATAAATTCAAATCTACATTTCCCGTGATACCGGGAACTGCGCCCGTTTCACTGTACTGCCATATTTTATATTCATACGGACACTGCGGCGTCTCATGATAATCCGCATACCAGAAATCATACTCTGTAAGCTGCTCCATATCAAGCGTAAAAGTCATCCATTTTAAATTTGCGTAAATCATCGGATCGTATCCCGCATGTTCGATCGTATCACAAAACACTTTGCAATAATTCGTAAAATCCTGCCGCGTATTTCCATCTGTTCTCGCGCTGTCCCACTTGATCTCTTCTGTATCAAAAACAACAGGACCCGTAATATTATAATGCTTCAAATGCTCAAGCACAAATTCCGCTTCCTCCACTGCCTCAGCCGGAGAAACTGCCTGTGAAAAAAAATACACGCCTACCTGCAGCCCTGCTTCCAGAGCGTTCTTCACGTTTTGCTCGTACATCGCATCCAATACAAGAGAGCCGCTCTCTCCGTAAGCCCGATACCCGAGACGAACCATAACAAATTCGACACCGGATTCTTTCACCTGCTTCCAGTCGATCACTTCTCCTTGAAATTCAGATACGTCGATCCCAAGTTTTGCCTTTGCACCTGTTTCCGGGTCCTGATAGCTTTTATAACCTGTCTGCTCATCTGTCTTTAAATCGGAAAAATCGTAAGTACATTTCGGAACATCCGAAAGCAGCGGCGCTTCATAACGGTTCTCTTCCACATCTTGAAAACAGTATCGCTTCTTTTCCCCGTCCTGATTGCCGCCTGCATTTTGTATGAGAGAACCGTTCTTCTGAACAATCCACTCTCCCGAATCGTATGTTTTATCCTCATTTCCTGTTACAGACTGCGAAATCACCTCTTTTTTCGGAGAACAGGCTGCCAGCATAAGAATCGTACAGCTTACAACCGCAATCATCTTTGCCGTTTTTCTCATACTGATTTTTATTTTCAGACTCGTCCTCTCCCCGTTTTCATCTGTCTTCTTTTTGAATCTGTCCATAGATACGCCTCTTTCTTTCCGATTCATCTATATACGCGCTTCTTCACTCCCGCCCCTTCTCATCCTTTAAATGACCGCTTACTTGAAACTTTCCGCTCTCTCTGCGAACATAATATCTCCGATTTTGATCTCTCCGCCTCGGATCACTTTTGCAAAAACACCTTCTCTCGGCATAATGCACTCTCCCATCTTCTGAAAAATAAGACACCCGTGATGACACTCTTTTCCGATCTGCGTCATCTCTAAGATCACATCGCGGCATATAAGCCGTGTTCCGACCGGAAAAGAGCGAAAATCCAAGTTTGTTACTACAAGATTCTCTCCGAAAGCGCCGTCGATCACTTCTGCTCCTTTTGCCCGAAACGCTTCGATCTTATCATGAGAAAGAAGACTCACCTGCCGATGCCATTTTCCGGCATGAGCGTCGCCTTCTATCCCAAAATCTTCTATAAAATGTGCGCTGCCCACATTTTGCTTCTGCGTTCCTTTTTCTCTGCTTACACAGACTGCGAGCACTGTTCCGCTTTCTGCTTTTTCTGACATTTTTCTCACACTCCCCGCTATCTTTGTTTTATCTTCTTTATCTTATTGCTCTGATTTTTTGTTCTGATTTCTTTTTCCTGTCAACCGCCGATCTGAGACATCTTTTTTGTTTCGATTTCTTCGCCTTTTCCAGATCTTCCGAACTCATGACCGTCAGGTTTAAAAAACACCGCTTCTCTCATCTTCTCCTCGATCAAACTGTCATCCGCCCCGTTTCTTAACATTTCCCGAACGTCTGTGCCGTTTCCGTATTGCAGACACGGCTTTAAAAATCCTTCCGAAGTGAGTCTGATCCGATTACATTTATAACAAAATTTATGCGAAAGGGCGCTGATAAATCCGATTCTCCCATCAAAATTATGAAAACGAATATACTCTGCCGGTCCGTTTCCTACTCTTTTTTTATATATTTCATAATCGCCGAATTCGTTGTGAAGCAATTTATATATTTCTTCAGACATTTTTCCGTTGAAATTTTTCCCATTTCCAATAGGCATCATCTCAATGAATCTGACATCTATTTTCCTTTTTTTCGCCAAAAGCGCAAGAGAAATGCAATCTTCTTCACAGAAAGGCACACAATTTACTTTCACTTTCAGATCAGGATATTTTAACGCAGATTCCATGCCTTCCAACGCCTTTTTTATATCACCGCCCCGCGTCATCCGAAAATAACGTCTTTCGTCAAGCGTATCAATGCTTATATTAACAGAAGCAAGCCCGTTTGAAACTAATTCGTTTATTTGTTCTTTTAATAATATCCCGTTTGTTGTCAACGTCACTTCATCTATACCCGGAATACCCTTTAACTTCCCGACAAGATCCGGTATTCCCCGCCGCACAAGCGGCTCTCCGCCTGTCAGCTTGATTTTCGTAATGCCAAGTCTTACCCCAATCCTGCACACTCTTTCAATCTCTTCAAAAGAAAGGATGTCTTCATGCGGAAGAAAGGAAAAGCCCTCTCCCGGCATACAATAAACACACCGCAGATTACACCTGTCTGTTACGGATACCCGCATGTAATCAATCCGCCTGCCGTACTGATCGTTCATCGTCCGCACTCTCCCGCCTGTCCTGTCAATATTTCAAGTCCATGTTCCACTACCGGAAGAACTGCTTCCAGATTTTCTTTTACCGCTTTCGGACTGCCCGGAAGATTCACGATCAACGTATGATTTCGGATCGCGGAAACAGCTCTGCTCAACATTGCCCTCGGCGTCACTTCCGCCGAAGCTGCTCTCATCGCCTCTGCGATCCCCGGAACATTCCGATGTGCAACTGCCATTGTAGCCTCAGGAGTACAATCACGCAAAGAAAACCCTGTACCTCCTGTCGTAAATACGATATCAACCTTTTCATCATCACAAAGTGTACATAGACACTTTTCAATTTCTTTTTGCTCATCCGGGAGAAGTTCCGTTCTCACAACATCGTATCCCTGATCCGCGATCATCTCACAGATCAACGGGCCGCTCTTATCTTCTCGTTCTCCCGCAAATCCTTTATCACTCATCGTAACGACCGCAGCTTTCCATCTGCGCGTCCGTTTCTCTTTTTTGCGGCACACGTTCTCCACATCTTCTGCCTCTGCATTTCCCGCAGATCTGTTTTCTGCCGACAGATTTTCACCGACAAGTCCGGCACACCGGTCAAAATCGTTCCATATATCTCCGCTTTTGCCTCCGGTCTTTTTCAAAAGACGGATATCGGTAATCTCCATCTTCTTATCCAATGCTTTACACATATCGTAAATCGTAAGAAGCGCGGCGCTCACTCCTGTCAAAGCCTCCATCTCAACTCCGGTCTTTCCTGTCACTTTCACTGTACAGGTACAGAAGATCGCACATTCTTTCTCATTCATACGAAAATCCACCTTACAATTCGTAAGCGGCAATATATGACACATAGGAATCAGATCTGAGGTCCGCTTCGCCCCTGCAATACCCGCCGTTGCCGCAACAGCCAAAACGTCGCCTTTACCGACTGTCCCTGCTTTCACAGCCTGAAAAACATCCCGGTTTACAAGAATCTTCCCTTCTGCCACAGCCTCTCGTGCCGTCTCTTTTTTGTCGGTCACATCGACCATGACCGCTTTTCCGTTTTCGTCAAAATGTGTTAATCCCATATAGAGTCCTTTCCGTTCTCTTACATTTTTCCAAATCATTTTTTATTCTACCACAGTTTCATAAATTTTTCGACGACAAGATTGTAAAAAAAGAATGCCCTGTACCGTGTTGCAGTACAAAGCACTCTTTTTGAATCTTCTTTCGTATATTTACATTTATAAAACAGACGCCGCTTCATGAGCGGTATGAACCGCATGATATAATGTTCCTATTTTCGTATTACAGTCTCCGACGAAAACAACTTCTCTCCCCGCATCCGCAAATGCCTGTACTTTCTCTTCATTTGCTTTTACCCCCAGCGAAAGGATGATCTGTTCATATGAAAGTTCTATCGTTTTTTCATTTTTTACAAATACGATGCGGTCGCCCTCAATGTTCATTTTGACACCGCCGATCATCTTGACCTGTTCTGCTTCCAACAGTCCGCGCAGGGCAATTTGATTAAATTTGGCGCCTCCTCTTCCAAAATCACAGACATCGATCATGTCAACCAAAGTAACTTCTTTTCCCGCTTTTGCCAAAGACAGCGCTGCTTCGCATCCGGTAAGTCCTGCGCCTACGATCACAACTTGCTTCTTTGCAGAAACTTTCCCAAGCTCCACATCTCCGACCCATACGACATCCTCTCTGCCTTTCGCAAACTTCGGAATAACAGGCTCTGCTCCGACTGCCACGATCACCGCGTCATAGTCTTTTCCCTTCAGATCTTCCGCCCGAACTTCACTGTTCAAATGAACAGAAACCCTCTCTTGACCGGAAATAGAATGAATCGTCCATTCTACATATTTTTTGATATCTTGCTTGAATTTCGGAGCGCCTGCCATTGTGAGGACTCCGCCTAAATGATCTTCTTTTTCATAAAGATCTACTGTATGCCCTCTTTGCGCCGCCGTTCTCGCCGCCTCGATTCCCGCAGGTCCTCCGCCTATCACGGCAATCCTCTTAGGCAAAGCGTTCCCCAGATTCATATACAATGTTTCCATCCCAAGTTCTGCGTTTACAGAACACCTCACCGGAGCAAGATCATAATGCGTCCGGTTAATACAATAATTGCATCTGACGCATGGTCTTGTATTCTCAGGGCATCCGCTTTTGGCGTTCTTAACCACCATCGGATCTGCCATCAGTCCTCGCGCCATAGAAACCATATCGGCCTTTCCTTCCGCAATATACTGTTCCGCCTGCTCTAATGTAACCGACCCGACTACCGTCACCGGAACAGAAATCTCTTTCCTGATTTTTGCCGCGTCTTCGATGTTGATTCCATGATCGTAATAGATCGGCTGATTCATATAAGGAGCAAGTTTTTGCTCGGAATGCATCCCTCTGGATACATGAAGAAGATCGATATACGGCTCAATCCGTTTTACAAATGCGATAACTTCATCCAGGGAAGGCGAACCCTCGATCATATCATTTGCATTGATCCGATATTCGATAGCCAGACGATCTTTGATCTTCTCACGAACCGCAGCGAGCAGTTCCACCGTAAATCTTGATGCATTTTCAATCGTATCCGCGCCATATTCATCTGTTCTTTCATTGATCCTCTTGTTCAAAAAGCATCCCGGAAGCTGCCCGTGAGCTCCATGGATCACAAGACTGTCAACTCCGCATCTTACCGCGCGCTCTGCCGCCAACGCAAAATCTTCAATATATTCCTTGATCTGTTCTTTCGTCATATAAGTAGGGTCAAGCTCTACCGCCGGCTTATCGCCGTTGTGATCTCTGTCTGCGAAGTTTCCGCCATACATATTAATGGCAAAAAGTTCTATTCCGATCTTGCACTGATACATATGGACAAGATCTGATAAGATCGTCATTTCATTTACGACACTTTCTTCGCTCATTCGCAGCAGATGAGTGACAAATGGAGGGAGATTTCGATTGACGCAGCCACATCCGATATTAATACATGCCGCTCCGCCTTTTACGATATCCCTTACCCATTCAATCAATTCACGGTTTACATGACCGTCCGCCGTCGCAAAGGACGGCCATACAGGAGTGAAAGAAACTCTGTTTTTCAATGTCATGGGGCCGATTTTGATAGGACTTAAAACATGTTCGTAGTTCATTTTCTGTTCATTCATTTTCCGATGTTCCTTTCAAAAGTATTTAATCATCTTTTGAATGTCTTGCACCGATCTGAAAATCTTCGTTATGATCGAACATATATTTCACGGTGATTGGATCATCCCCTGTCAGTTTTTTGAAATCATCAGTAAAGATATCCATTTTTCCTTCTCTGATCGCCTGCGCAAACGTCACCATTCCATCGCTTGAAAACGGAGCTTCACTGTCTTCCAGGAATACGCCGTCCGTCGTTCTTGGCACTCCCATAGCATCCCATATCTGATAATTTTCTTCATCCGTTACATTCTGGAACGTCAGATTGTTTCCTGTGGATTCATTTCCAATCTCAATAAACTGAGTAATCGTCATCAGCTCCGGTCCGTTAATATCCCAGACTTTCTGTGTAAACTCACCTGATCTGTGAAGCGCGTACGCTACAGCTTTCGCACAGTCTTTTCTTGAAATATAAGCCATTAATCCATCACCTTGTGAATTTGTAAGCGGAGTTCCCATTTTTACATAAGTAAAGTAATTTGTGACCATCGCCTCTGCATACTGTGAATTTCTCATAAACTGATAATCTAAGCCGACCTCTTTTATATAATTTTCTGTATAAATGTGGTCTTTCTTTTCAACACTAGGATTTGTCTCATCGTCTGCATTCACTAACGAAGTATAAATAATCTGTTTTACTCCTGCCGCTTTTGCCGCATCTATCGCATTTTTATGAGCTTTCTGCCTTTTCGCTCCTACAAACGGCATCGAAATAAGAGCCAGCGCATCTGCTCCTTTGAATGCCTCCGACAATCCATCTGCGTTGTTAAAGTTTGTCTGACGAGTCTCGACTCCCATATCTGCATATTTTTTGAGCGCCTCTTCACTATAACCACAAAAGATCAGATTCTCTTTCGGTTCTAAAGTAAGCAAAATTTCAGCGGCAGTTTCACCTAAATTTCCGTCAACACCTGTCAATAATAATTTACCCATCGTTTCATTTCTCCTTTGCTTTTCATACTGTAATGATAATATTTTAACAAGCAAAAAGAAACTACCTGCTTTTCTATAAAGACTATAAGTTTTTCTTATAATCTTTAAAATATGCTACAATATATTCATAAAACTGAACAACACTTTGTTTTTTATTTTCTTTTAAATAAGCCACCGCAAAATCTGCATGATGATGACTTCCTACTATTTTTACAGTGCACAGATCTTCCTCTTCCGGCACAACCTCTCTGCCTGTATATCCTATTCCTTCATCCAGTTTTATAGATATAAAATACTCCGAAAGAGAATTCACTTCTTTTACAATATTCGGTTCAAACCCATCCAATATAAACGCCTTCATAAAATCATCATAAAACTTTCTGCCCATCTGCGAAGATAACGTGATCATCGGCTCGTCTTTTACTAAAATGGGGTTGATGCTTTTATACTGACTTAATCTGTTTTTTCTGCTGCATACAATACACGTTTCCGACTGATGAATCGTTTCATAAGAAATATCCGGGTTTACAGAAAACTCTGATGACAGACCAAAAGCAATATCAATATCTCCTGCCTCCAACAGCTTTTTCCCCTCTTCAAATGTATAAACACGAACATCAAAATGCGTTTCATGCCCTTCTTTATATTCATTGATAATACGGGGAAGATATTTATTTTCAAACGGACCTGTAATCCCCACTACTATTTTCTGCGAATTCTTTTTTTGAATATAACGCGTCTGTTTCTCGATTTTCTCATATTCCTCAGATAACTGTTTGATCTTCTGATAATAATATTTACCGGCTTCCGTCAATTCAGGGCGGTATTTACTCCTGTCAAATAAACGAACTCCGACTTCTTCTTCCAGTTTAGAAATCTGCTGGCTAATGGCAGCCTGCGACAAATAGTGCTTTTTCGCCGCCTGCGAAAAGCTTCCTGTTTCTACAACTGACATAAAAAAATAAAAACTCTTTTTTAACATGTTGCCACCTCACCTGTTCCTGAGAATACTCGTTCTTTAAACTGCTTTCCTTTTTAGTATTCTTTCGTGTTATATGTGCGAAAGATCTTGCACTCAAGCTTCGGTTGTAAAAACTCAGTGCAGTTCAACTCCCATCATACCACATACAAAAATCATTTGCATCCGATCAGAACTCAACTCCACCGTCCGATCAGACCCCAGTTCGATTTCATCGCTTCGCTCTTCATCTCACTGACGGGCGTCCGCCCTATGCTTAAAAAAGAGGACTCCGCACCTTGTAAGCAAGCTTACGCTGCGGAGTCCTCTTTTTTATGCGCAGGTCTGATCTGTTGATTCAAACTGTGAATTGTATAGTTCGGCGTAGAAGCCGTTTTGGGCGAGGAGTTGTGTGTGTGTTCCTTGTTCGATGATATCGCCGTCTTTCATAACGAGAATGAGATCTGCGTCTCGGATTGTCGATAATCTATGGGCGATAACGAAACTTGTTCTGCCTTTCATCAAATTATCCATTGCTTTTTGGATTCTTACTTCTGTTCTTGTATCGACGGAACTTGTCGCTTCGTCAAGAATGAGGATCTTCGGATCTGCAAGTATTGCTCTTGCGATCGTAAGAAGCTGTTTTTGTCCTTGTGAGATGTTTGTTGCTTCTTCATTGATTTCCATCTGATAGCCTCCCGGAAGTGTCTGGACGAAACGGTGAACATGTGCTGCTTTTGCTGCCTGTATAACTTCTTCCTCTGTTGCGTCGAGTTTTCCGTAACGGATGTTATCCATGATCGTTCCGTGGAAGAGCCATGTATCTTGAAGTACCATTCCGAACATTTCTCTTAGTTCGCTTCTGTTGAAGTCTCTTACGTCATGGCCGTCGATCTTGATCGAACCGCTGTTTACATCATAAAAGCGCATGAGCAGTTTGATCATCGTTGTTTTTCCGGCTCCTGTAGGACCGACGATTGCGATTTTCTGACCTTCTTTTACATTTGCAGAGAAATCGTTAATGATGATCTTTTCCGGATTGTATCCGAAATGAACATTTTCAAACTGTACATTTCCGTGAAGTCCTTCTACCGAAACAGGGTGTTCAACCGTCTGATCTTCTTCCTTTTCTTCGAGGAATTCAAACACCCGCTCCGATGATGCCGCCGCAAGCTGAAGCATGTTTGTCACCTGAGCAACTTGTTGGATCGGCTGTGTAAAGTTTCTCACATACTGAATAAATGACTGGATATCTCCGACTTCTATTGTCTTTTTAATCGCCAGAAAACCTCCGAGTATCGCTACTCCTACATAACCTAAGTTCCCTACAAACTGCATGACCGGCATCATCATTCCAGAGAAAAACTGGGATTTCCATGCAGATTCATACAATTTATCATTTGTCCGGTCAAATTCACGGATCACATCGTCTTCTTTGTTAAATGCCTTGATCACGTTGTGTCCGCTGTACACTTCCTCGACCTGACCGTTTACATTTCCGAGATATTCCTGCTGTCCGCTGAAATATTTCTGCGAATGTTTCATAACGAATGAGATCAGGCCAACGGAAATCGGCAGGATCAACAGCGCCACAACCGTCATAAGCGGACTGATCGAAAGCATCATAACGAGAACTCCTATCAGAGTCGTCACAGAAGTAATAAGCTGCGTCGCGCTTTGGTTCAAACTCTGTCCGAGAGTATCTACATCATTTGTCACACGGGAGAGCACCTCTCCGACAGGCTTCGTATCAAAATAATCCATCGGCATCCGATTGACCTTTTCCGTAATATCTTTTCTCAATCGGTACGTCGTTTTCTGTGAGATTCCGGTCATAATCATTCCCTGAATAAAGGAACAAAGCGCGCTGACTACATACAGACCGAGAGTAATAAGAAGGATCTGTCCGATTTTTCCGAAATCCATTCCCGATCCGCCCGATACTTTACTGACAAGCCCGTTAAAAATCTCTGTTGTAGCCTTACCTAATATTTTCGGTCCGACAATGTTAAATACCGTTCCGCATACTGCGAAAACAGCGACAAAAAGCATCTGCACTTTATATACGCTCATATATTTTACAAGTTTTTTAAGCGAGCCTTTAAAATCCTTTGCTTTTGCTCCTCCTCGCATTCCTCCATGAGGACCTTTCATTCCGTGCCTAGACATCGCTTCTCACCTCCTGTTCCGCTGTTTTTGCACTGATTGCTTCTTTTCTTTCTTCTGTTTTTATCGTTTCACTTTTTATATCTTCCGTTTTTCTGTCTTCACTTTGCATTCCATCTTGAAGTTCTTTTTCAGACAACTGGGATGCCGCAATCTGTTTGTAAACTTCACAGTTTCTAAGAAGCTCTTTATGTGTACCGATTCCTGCAATCTTTCCATCATCAAGTACAATGATCTGTTCTGCATTTAAAATCGTACTGATTCGCTGTGCCACGATCAGCACCGTACTTTCTTTCGTCCGCTTTTTCAAAGCTTTCCGTAGAGCAACGTCTGTCTTGAAGTCAAGCGCCGAAAAACTGTCGTCAAAAATAAACACTTCCGGTCGTTTTGCGATCGCCCTTGCGATTGAAAGTCTCTGTTTCTGGCCTCCGGACACATTCGATCCGCCCTGCGAAATAGGACTTTCATATTTGTTCGGCTTTGCTTCGATAAACTCTGTTGCCTGCGCTATCTGCGCAGCTTCTTTCATCTCCTGCCCGCCGCCTTCCGGATTCCCGAACATAATATTCGATGCGATATCACCTGAGAACAACAGTCCTTTCTGAGGAACATACCCAAGTTTATCTCTCAAATCATGCTGTGTCACTTCACGAATATCTGTTCCATCCAAACGGATACTTCCGTCCGTCACATCATAAAAACGGGGGATCAGATTGACAAGCGTTGATTTTCCGCTTCCGGTACTTCCGATAATCGCTGTCGTTTCTCCCGGTTTTGCCGTAAATGTAATATCTTCAAGAACATTTTCATCCGCACCCGGATATTTGAAAGAAACATGGTCGAATGTGAGCACACCTTTTTGTTTTTCTTCAAATTTTTTCGGTGTTTTCGGATCATGGATCACCGTCCTGCTGGACAGAACCTCATCCACACGATCTGCCGCAACAGCCGCTCTTGGAAGCATAACCGACAACATGCATATCATAAGGAATCCCATAATAATCTGCATCGTATACTGGATAAACGCCATCATATCTCCGACCTGCATCTGTCCGTCGTTGATTCCTTTTGCACCGGACCACATGATCAAAACCGAGATCCCGTTCATAATAAGCATCATGATCGGCATCATAAACGTCATCGCGCGATTTACGAACAGATTTGTTTTCATCAGATCCATATTTGCTTTGTCAAACCGCTTTTCCTCATGCTTCTCTGTACTAAACGCCCTGATCACAGGAAGTCCGGTCAATATTTCTCTCATAACAAGGTTCACTTTATCAACTAATTTCTGCAGGCTCTTAAATTTCGGCATTGCAACCGCAAACAAAACCAAAACGACTAAAGCGATCAAAACAACTGCCAGACCGATGATCCAGGACATTGAAACATTTGTCTGAAATACCTGCACAATGCCTCCGATCGCAAGAATCGGCGCATAAAGTACAATTCTAAGCAGCATCACGATAATAAACTGTACTTGTTGGATATCGTTTGTACTTCTCGTGATCAAAGACGCCGTGGAAAAATGATCGAACTCATTGCTTGAATATCCTACGACTTTCTTAAACACTCTTCCTCTTAGATCGCGTCCTGCCGCCGCTCCGACGCGGGATGCAAGAAATCCGACAAGAACGCTTGCCGCCATTCCGAGAAATGCAAGACCGATCATTTTTGCTCCTGTTGAAAACAGATAGCGAAACTGCAATTCATCCATATCGATACCGAGATCTGCATAAGCTTCTTTTACATAATTTACGGCAGCCTGCTCTGTGATCGTATCAGGAAGTTCTTCCGTCTTTTTTTCTATCTCCGATACAAATGCCTGTTTCTGCTCCTGCGGCATCATTTTCAAAATATCCAAAACCGTCATATCTTCCGATATCATTTCCGGAGGAAGCTGTGCTTTCAACTGTTCTTCGATATCTGCGGTCATATCGCTTCCTGATTCAAATCCTGCCGCCATCATCATAGGCGCTGCCAGAATACCGCTTAATTTTTCCGTCCTATCCGTATCTTCTTTTACAGTATCTTTTAAGACATAAGCCTGTTCTTCATATGTTTTGTCATCCTTTTCATATGCCGACAAAACAGTTTTTCCGTCTTTTTCAGAAGTAAAAAGCAAAAGTGTCTCCATATCTTCCGCGGAAATCGCATCCGGTATATGATCTTCAACTCCGCCTTGTTGGATTCCCACATTGACGATGTCCGAAGTATATGCAGGCAAAGACAGATCACAATACGCCTGCACGATCAAAATGGCCACGATCGCAAGAAGCGCTTTCCAGTGCTCGGACGCATACTTAAATAAGTTTTTCATATCTTTTCTTTCCTTTCATATTGATCAATATTATTGTTTACATGAACTAAAAGCCTGCGAAACAATATTTTTTCTTCTACGCTCATTCCTTTAAGCAGGATCTCCTCCATTTTATCCGTCACGTCTTTTATAGATTGAATGCACGAACGTCCTTTCTCTGTAAGCGCCAACCGCATAACTCTCTGATCCGCAGGATCTGTCTGTCTTGCAATATATCCAAACTGTTCCATTTTACGGATCGATGATGTAATCGACGGAGCGGTAATATTCAACTGCTTTGCCAGATCCTTCTGCGACATAGACTCACAGTGATGAAGCGTAAGTAAAATACTTGCCTGACTTCTGTTTAGATCAAATACACTGTACATATCTTTTGCCGCAACTTTCGCCCGGTGCGACACAATTCCCAATATCCCGATCACCGGAGCATCGTTTATATCACATTGAAACATGTTATGCCTCCCTCTTACTTTTTATTTATTAGTTAGATAACTAAATAATATATTAGTAATATAACACAAAAAAGTCAACATATACATGTTGACTTCACATTTTTTTCATACTTTTTGACTAATTTTATTTAGTAGGTTAATTATATGTCTCCTGATTTTCTTCCCGTTCTTTCATTTTGATCGTCTGCACATTGATTCCGTTTACTTCTATATGATCGTCCACCGGTATCACAAGACAGCGGCGTCCGTCAATGATCCTCGTCTCAACGAGATCCGCTCTTTCCGGATTTACCTTAATAACGATGTCCGGAGTTTCAATCTGAAACTTTCTCGTCTCTGCAATATTAGATGCTAAAAGCGATGTTTTTTCTCCTGCATTTTCCGTGAAATTGCGGTCGAAACTTTCCATCTTTTCCGCCTCTACACCGCTTTGCTCAAACACTTTCTTCATATCTGTCAGATCAAGCGCCAGCGGTTCCGGTTCTTCCTTATGTTCTTCTATCAACTGATTCAGCGTTTCATGAATATTTCTGACGGTCTCATAATCTCCGTCCTCACCAAGCGTGTCTTCGATCAACATTTTAAACGTTTCTTTCTGCGTATCGGCAGACATCGGCATCTTCGTTCCGAAAAGCTGATCGATCATTCCGGGCTGTAAATCTTCTGATTTCTTCGTATAATATAGCATACTATGTAAATCCGTGCTTCGGTCATTAAAGGCAGGGAACAAAAATCCTTTATCGGGCATATCTACGATCCAGTCTCTTATCCGATCCTGAATGCAGTTGCTTTCCGCATTATAACTCAATCCTGCTTTCGACAAAGACACCGGGCAGAGACTCATAAGCAAATATTCATACACTTCGTCAGACGCGTCGAACATTTCGATCCCGTCGGAAGATTTTCCCGGAACATCATACATCGCATGGATCAAAATAATGTAATAATTCTCGGCACAGTCGTATGCCTCGATGACTTTATCATAAAACTCTTCCAAAAGCATATCATCCTGAAGCTTGCTGCTGCGAAGCTTCAAAAGAAACTCCTGCGTTCCCCCGGGCATCTCCGCATCGATCGGAAATTCCATATTCAATATATTTTTCCCGACCGTACCGGAAAGCGTCTTTTTAAAAATGTCAAAATATTTAAACGCCTCTTCTTCCGGCAATGACAAAAAAGCTTCTTTTGATTCCATCTTCTTTTCTTTCTCATGATCTACATAACACCCGCATATACGTGTAATCGCACAATTTGCCGGAGTAAACTGCTTTCTTATCTCTAATATTTCCTTCTTATTCATATTATAAACCCCTTTCCGTCATTCTTCTGTCTGTTTCTTTCGCGCCTGCTTTCATCGCATCTGTTTCTTTCGCATCTGCTTCCGTTTTGCTCATTTTCCGGCGCTATTTCCGTTTGCGCCGATCTATTATATCATACACCTGATCGGGGAATTAAAAAAGATTTGATTTTCCCTTTGTTCTATGGTACGATAGCGTCGCAAACAATAAGACCATACAAAATAGACTTTTGATAGAAAGCTTACATTTCAACGCATTTGGCTTCGCACTCTTTCTTGAAATATTTTCAGAGAAAATGCATCGTCAGATGCCTTTTTTACGGAAGGAACTTTTATGAACGCTGCAAGACAAAACGAACAATCGATCTTCCATACTTTTTTTAAATATGTATCATCAAACGTCCTCGGCATGATCGGATTTTCCTGCTATATTCTGGCCGACGTTTTTTTCATTGCAAGGGGAATCGGCGCAGACGCCCTCGCGGCGCTCAATCTGACGCTCCCTGCATACAACCTTATGAACGGGATCGGTCTGATGATCGGTATGGGCGGAGCCGCCCGCTACTCGCTTTCATCGACACGCCCGGACAGCGATACACACCGCACTGCTTTTACACATGCTCTGCTTTTGGCCGCTCTCTGCGCACTTTTCTTCTCCTTTGCGGGAGCATTTTGTTCAGAAGAGATTTCCGCCATACTCGGCGCCGATCACGACACGATCGGTTACGCCTCCGACTACATCCGCATACTGCTTCTCTTCTCCCCGCTCTTTCTCGGAAACAATCTTCTTCTTTGTTTTGTGAGAAACGACGGAGCTCCCAGACTTTCTATGGCGGGAATGCTTATCGGAAGTCTTGCCAACATTGTACTGGACTATATTTTTATCTATCCGCTTGGCATGGAAATGGCAGGAGCCGCCACTGCGACTGCAACTGCTCCTGTGATCAGTATGCTCATCATGTCTGTCCATTTTATAAAGAAAAACAACCGGTTTCATATTACAAAAATACGGCTGTCATTAAAACGCGCCGCTGATATTTGTTTCCTGGGAGTTTCCTCTCTTGTACTGGAGCTTTCCTCTGGAATCGTTATTATCGTATTCAATTTCCTGATCCTTAAGTTGAACGGAAATACAGGTGTTGCCGCCTACGGAATCCTTGCAAATATCGCCCTTGTCCTCACTTCTGTTTTTACAGGGATCGCGCAGGGCATACAGCCTATCGTCAGCAGACATGCCGATGCAAAAGGAAAGCATGTACAAAACAGTATACGAAAATATGCGCTGATCACAAGCCTTCTCCTTTCGCTTGTTTCCTACATAACGATCAGTCTTTTTTCTGTTCCTATCGCCGAAGCATTCAACAAGGCGGATGATCCTCTGTTGACAACTATCGCTTCCGGAGGCATGAGAATTTATTTTATCAACTTATTTTTTGCCGGAGTGAACATTATAGCATCTGCATTTTTATGTTCATGCGACAAACCAAAACTTGCATTTGTCATCTCTGTTTTAAGAGGCTTTATACTGATCATTCCTGCCGCATGGATTTTGTCGTCATTATTTGGATTGACAGGGATCTGGCTTACCGTTCCTGTCACCGAAGCGATTGTATGCCTGTTTTCATTCCTGTTTCTTTTTCGCGGCACACACACTCAAATAGTACAGTCAACATAAAACGCCCACTCTTTCAGGCGTATCAAAAAGTATCGGGATACAAAATTCATCTTCTGTATCCCGATACTTTCGTTTTTACTTACATTCCGCTGTACGCAGTATTTTATTTGCATTTTCAATCCGCTCTTTTGTCGGAGGATCAATCCCCTCCAACGGATACTCATATCCGAGTTCTTTCCATTTATATGCTCCGAGCGTATGATACGGAAGGACTTCGACTTTTTCCACATTACTTAGTCCGTCAATGAATTCACGGAGTTTTCCAAGCGCTCCGTCATCGTCGCTCCTCTGCGGAACAAGGACATGACGAATCCAGACAGGTTTTTTAATCTCATCCAAATATTTAGCGAAATCAAGAATATTTTCATTCGTACATCCTGTTAATATCTTATGCTGCTCATCATCGATATGTTTTATATCGAGCATCACAAGATCTGTATATTTCATCAGTTCCTGTACTTTCCCGAAAAACGGTTCTTCTCTCGTAAACGGATTTCCACTTGTATCAAGCGTTGTATGGACTCCGGCTTCCTTCGCTTTGCGGAACAATTCAATCAAGAAGTCAATCTGAAGAAGAGGCTCTCCTCCGCTTACCGTGATCCCGCCTTTATCTCCCCAGTAAGTGCGATAGCGCAGAGCTGTTTTCAGAAGCTCATCTGCCGTATACAGCGTTCCTTTCTTAAGATTCCATGTATCCGGGTTATGACAGAACTGACAGCGCATAGCGCATCCTGTCAAAAAGATCACGTATCGTACTCCCGGTCCGTCTACTGATCCAAAACTTTCAAGTGAATGAACGTATCCTTTTATTTCGTTTGCCTGTTCCATTCCGGCGTCTCCTTTTCATTTTATAAAGATTTATAAAGAAACCGGTTCTTCTGCCAAAGATCATATCTCAAGCAAAAGAACCGGACTTTCTTCATCTTATAGTCACATTTTTCTTTCTAAAGAAATCTGCAGACCTTTATTTATTGTAACAGTTCAGCCATACAGTGCAGTTTTACGAATGGCGCGGACTGAACTGTTACTATTTATTACATAGACTCGTGGCAAGTTCTTGCGATTACGTCTAACTGCTGCTCTCTTGTCAGGTCGATAAACTTAACGGCATATCCTGATACACGGATTGTAAAGTTTGCATATTCCGGTTTTTCCGGGTGCTCCATAGCGTCGATCAGTTTATCTGTACCGAATACGTTTACGTTCAGGTGGTGTGCTCCCTGATGGAAGTATCCGTCCATTACGCGGGCAAGATTTACTTTACGCTCGTCATCATCATGTCCGAGTGCATTCGGGCTGATCGTCTGTGTATTAGAGATTCCGTCAAGAGCCAGCTCGTACGGAAGTTTTGCTACAGAGTTCAGGGAAGCAAGAAGACCGTTCTTCTCTGCGCCGTAAGACGGGTTTGCTCCCGGTGACAGCGGCTCGCCTGCTTTTCTTCCATCCGGAAGAGTTCCTGTTGCTTTTCCGTAAACTACGTTTGATGTAATTGTCAGGATCGATGTTGTAGGCTCAGAATCTCTGTATGTGTGGCATTTGCTCAATTTGTGCATAAATGTCTTGAGCAGCCAGATCGCAATATCGTCTGCACGGTCGTCATCGTTACCGTATCTCGGGAAGTCTCCCTCGATCTCAAAGTCTGTTGCAAGACCGTCTTCGTCACGAATTACTTTTACTTTCGCATATTTGATTGCGCTTAAGGAGTCTACTACATGTGAGAATCCTGCGATACCTGTTGCAAATGTACGTCTTACATCTGTATCGATAAGAGCCATCTCTGCTGCTTCATAGTAGTATTTGTCATGCATGTAGTGGATCATGTTCAATGTATCAACATACAGTTTGGACAGCCACTCCATCATCTCGTCATATTTCTCCATTACTTCATCGTAATCAAGATACTCTGATGTGATTGGTCTGTAAGCCGGAGCTACTTGTACTTTTGTTTTCTCGTCAACACCGCCGTTGATCGCGTAAAGCAGGCATTTTGCAAGGTTTGCTCTTGCTCCGAAGAACTGGATCTCTTTACCTGTCTGAGTTGCGGATACACAGCAGCAGATGCTGTAGTCATCGCCCCAAACCGGACGCATAACATCATCGTTTTCGTACTGTACGGAACTTGTCTTTACAGAAATCAAAGATGTATATTTCTTGAAGTTTTCCGGAAGTCTTTCTGAGTAAAGAACTGTCAGGTTCGGCTCCGGAGACGGTCCCATGTTCTCAAGTGTGTGAAGGAAACGGAAGTCGTTCTTTGTTACCATAGAACGTCCGTCCTGTCCGAGACCACCCATTTCAAGTGTTGCCCATACCGGGTCTCCTGAGAACAGCTCGTTGTATGACGGGATTCTTGCGAATTTAACCATACGGAACTTCATAACCATGTGGTCGATCAATTCCTGAGCTTCGCTCTCTGTCAGAACACCGTTCTTCATATCTCTTTCAATATAAATATCAAGGAATGTAGAGATACGTCCGACACTCATTGCAGCTCCGTTCTGTGTCTTGATCGCCGCAAGGTATCCGAAATACAGCCACTGTACTGCTTCTTTTGCATCTTTTGCCGGCTGTGAAATATCATATCCGTAGATTGCTGCCATCTCTTTCATCTGCTGAAGTGCGCGAATCTGATCTGCGATCTCTTCACGAAGACGGAAGTCTGTTCCTTTCATGCCGTGTCTTGCATAACGCTCGAAGTCGTACTGTTTTTTCTCGATCAGGAAATCAATACCGTACAGAGCAACACGACGGTAGTCGCCTACGATACGTCCGCGTCCGTATGTATCCGGAAGTCCTGTGATGATCTTGTTGTGACGGGCTTTCTTCATCTCCGGTGTGTAGATGTCGAATACTCCCTGGTTATGTGTTTTATGATATTTTGTAAAGATCTCTTTCAATCTTTCATTCGGCTCATAACCGTAAGTTGTACAAGCCTTTACTGCCATGTTGATACCACCGTAAGGCATAAACGCTCTCTTAAGCGGTTTGTCTGTCTGAAGTCCGACAACTTTCTCCAGGTCTTTCATGCTCTCGTCGATATATCCCGGGCCGTATGCTGTAAGACCGGATACAACTTCTGTCTCCATGTCAAGAACGCCGCCTTTTGCACGTTCCTCTTTCTGCAGCTCCTGAAGTCTTCCCCACAGTTTATCTGTTGCCTCTGTAGGTCCTTCCAGGAATGATTCGTCTCCGTCATACGGTGTGTAGTTCTCCTGAATGAAATCGCGTACATCTACAGAATTTTTCCAGTTCTTTCCGGAAAATCCTGCCCACTGATCAAATTGTGCCATAATTTGAAAGCCTCCTCTGAAATCTTAATAAATTTATTCGTTTCATACCGAAGCACATCATCTGCGCTTTCGGTTCATGCAATGAGCGGTTAAACAGTCCAAATGATATCGTAATTTGTATCTCATTGCCACATGCGCTAGTATAACATCACCCGAAGGAAAAAACAACCATTATAACGAGAATCCTTCTCAAAAATGCCTTTGTTCTTGATTTAGTACAATTTTGCCTGTATACGCTCTTATATTTACTATATATTGTGTTTGTTAAATCATTATCATACTTTCAGTAGCGGTACTTTTTCTTCTCCTTTATTAAAAATATAATTGTCACCGCCAAAGCCATCGTTTCTGCAGCCAAAACGGACGTCCACACTCCGTCGATACCGATAATCAGAGGAAGGAAACATACTGCCGCCACCTGAAACAAAAACGTTCTCAAAAACGAAATAGCCGCCGACACAAATCCGTTATTCAATGCCGTAAAGAAAGAAGACGCCCATATGTTGATTCCCATAATCAAGAACGAAAAAGAAAACAGGCGGAATCCGCGAACGGTCATCAAAAGAAGCTCTTTATCATAATTTACAAAAATCCTGACAAGAGGCATTGAAAGTATCTCCGCCGCTATCGTCAGTACAATTCCCGCTACAATCAAAATATTTTTACTTTTCCTGTATAAATTATGAAGCTCTGCGTCATTCCCCGCTCCGTAATGATAACTTACAATCGGAGCGCTTCCGACCGAATATCCCATAAAAACCGCAACGAAGATAAAATTCACATACATAATGACTCCAAACGCAGCCACACCGTCTGCACCTGCAAGTTTCATCAACTGAAAGTTATAAAGAATATTCACAAGAGACGTCGACAAATTCGTCACCATTTCCGACGAACCGTTCATGCATGTTTTCAGAAGAATATCTTTATACAGTTTCGTTCTCCAAGTGATCCGCAGCCCATTGCGGCTTCCTTTCGCAAAAAAGAAAAACGGCGCGATCCCTCCTACGATCTGTCCCATTCCTGTAGCGATCGCAGCTCCTGCCACTCCCCACTCAAATACTGCGATAAACAAGTAATCAAACACAACGTTCGTCAGTCCGGCCGCAATATTGATCTTCAGGCTCAAAACCGGCTCTTCCGCGGCAACGAGAAAGCTTTGAAACATATTCTGCAAAATAAACGCCGTCTGCGTCGCAAAAAGAATTCTTCCGTATACGATGCAATGTTCCAAAAGTTCGCCATCCGCTTTGAGCATCCGGGCAATTTGCGGCGTAAAGATAAAACAGATAACCGAAAAAATAACGCTGACGATAATACCGAAATAAAGAATCATCGAAAAATATTGATTCGCTTTTTCCTTCTTACCTTCCCCAAGCGTTTTTGCTACGATGGCGCTTCCGCCTGTTCCGAGCATAAATCCGATTGCTGCGATTCCCATAGATACCGGCCAGATCAGATTTGTCGCCGCAAATGGCATTTTCCCGACATAGTTTGACACAAAAAGTCCGTCTACAATACTGTACATCGACGTACAGATAAGCATAAGAACTGTTGATATTGTAAAGCGAATCAGTCTGCGGTATGTAAAGTGATCCGAAAGCTGTATGTTCATAATCTTAATTCTCCTACCTTTTGTCTGAAAATTTCCATATATTTTGCATTCAAACGTAAAAGTTTCTTTCTCTCCTCTTCTGTCATATGCATAAAAACGCCTGCCTCTGCCTCCATCACGGGAATGATCTTTTGTTTTGCCATCGCTTTTCCTTTTTCGGTCAAAACAATCTGCTTGTCATGCCCTTTGCCGCTTTCCAATACAACGCAGCCGTTTTGCACTAATTTTTTCACCGAAGAATTCACTGTCTGCCGACTGATAGAATACTGTTTTGCGATTTCCCTCTGGCAGCAACCGTCTTCAAACTCTACGATACTATACAGCACAATAAAGTCAGTGTCCGATATTCCCGCTTTTACACATATTTCATGGTAGATACTCTCCATCTCCCGATAGATCCTGTTGTTCTCTTTTAATTCTCTCGACTGCGTATAATTCATGCCAAACCCCACTTTCTGTTTTTCTTTATACATTCTTATACCTTCCATACTTTTATCCTTCCCTCCTTTCAAAAATCCGAAATCGGATTTTTCTCGTTTAATTATAATCCGATTTCAGATTAAATTCAACCATTCATCTATGATGTCTTTACCATGAGGTCCACTAAAAATAACTGTTTTTCTGTTGAGAAAGAGGAAACATTATGACATAATATTATTATAAGTCTGCCAGAACACAAAACATCTTGAACAAGAAGCGCCAAAAACATGAGAATATTTGAATAATAAAATACAAAGCAGGCGTCAGCGCTTTTTATAAGAAAGAAAGGACTTTTATTATGCGTATCCGAAAAGCAACACAACAAGATTTACATTCTATTATGCAGTTATATGAAAACGCCCGCGCATTCATGCGCGAACACGGAAACCCCGGCCAATGGGGGACGACGTATCCTCCTCAAAACATGATTGAAACAGATATCCGCTTCGGGAATTTATACGTCTGCATCGAAAAAGATACTATCGAAGCCGTTTTCTTCTATAAAGACGGCATAGATCCGACCTATCTGAAAATTTATGACGGACAATGGAAAAACGATGCTCCCTACGGCGTTGTCCACCGGATCACTTCATCCGGCAAAGTAAAGGGCGCAGCCTCTTTTTGTCTTGACTGGGCATTTTCACAATGTGGAAATTTAAAGATCGATACGCACGAAAACAATATCGTTATGCAGAATATGCTGAAGAAAAACGGATTTACTTACTGCGGACGCATCTATATAGACAATGGCGGCGAACGGCTTGCATTCCAAAAAGACTCCCCAGTACCCTGAGGAGTCTCTTGAAGCTATTCTTTTAAGTTATAAGGTTTCGCCAAACCGTACTTTTATATACGCTTTGATCTCTTCTACGCATTTCTCAAATCCGAGTTTTCCACTGTTCAGACACAGATCGTAATTTCTTGCATCGACCCATTCATGACCTGTATGGTATCTGTAAAAATCACCTCTGTACTGATCTGTTTTCTCAATATATTTCTGCATCTCTTTTTCCGTCATGCTGTGACGTTCCATTGAACGATCCAGACAGAACTTTCTGTCTGCATGCACGAATACGCTGACTACATTCGGATAATCTTTTAAAACATAATCTGCGCATCTTCCGACAATAACGCACGACTCTTTTGCCGCAAGCTCTTTGATCACCTTTGCCTGATAATTGAACAGGTTATCGTCCGAAGTAAACTCTCTGTCTTCCGGCGGGATCAATCCGCCCTCATACGGACGGCTCAAAAGCTTAAACCATCCTGCCTTGCGCACCTTTTCGTCCGACATACCAAACAGTTTTTCATTGATTCCGCTGTCCTCGGAAGCCATACGAAGGATCTCTCTGCTGTAGCAGTTGATGCCAAGTTCTTTTGCAAGCATCGCCCCGATCGTTTTCCCTCCGCTTCCGTACTGTCTTGAAATTGTGATGACGATATTTCTCATTAAAACACGCCTCCTTTACTCTCCGAGATAAGCCTTTTTAATCGAATCATCTTCCAGAAGTTCTTTTGCATCTCCCGAAAGGACGATCTTTCCTGTCTCCAACACATATGCTCTGTCGGCGATCGAAAGAGCTTTCTTCGCATTCTGTTCTACAAGAAGGACTGTCGTTCCGCTTTCGCTCACCGCACGGATAATATCAAAGATTTCATTTACCATGATCGGAGAAAGTCCCATCGACGGTTCATCCATTAAAATAATCCTCGGTTTGGACATAAGCGCGCGCCCCATAGCGAGCATCTGCTGTTCGCCGCCGCTTAATGTTCCCGCCATCTGGTTTTTACGTTCCTGCAAACGCGGAAAACGCTTATAGACACTTTTTAATGTTTCTTCAATCTCCGCCTTATCTTTTCGTGTATAAGCGCCCATTCTCAAATTCTCATAAACGCTTAATTCTGCGAACACTCTTCTTCCTTCCGGTACATGCGCCATCCCCATAGAGACGATCTTATGAGCCGGAGTTTTCGTAATATCTTTTCCTTCAAACAGCACCTGTCCGCTCTTCGGGGAGATCAGACCTGTAACTGTATGCAGCGTCGTCGTCTTTCCCGCGCCGTTTGCTCCGATCAAAGCGATGACCTCTCCTTGATTTACTTCAAAAGAAATGCCTTTGATCGCCTGGATCATACCATAATATACTTGTAAATCTTTTACTTCGAGCATTGCCATAACGATTCCCCCTATTCTCCAAGATATGCGGTAACAACCTGCGGATCGTTCAAAACATCCGACGTTTTACCTTCACAGAGCACCTCTCCGAAGTTGAGCACCGTCAACTTCTCGCAAATGCCGCTTACCAGTTTCATATCATGTTCGATCAAAAGGATCGTCATATGGAATTTTTCTCTCACAAAACGGATCATGTCCATCAATTCCCCCGTCTCGTTCGGGTTCATGCCCGCAGCGGGCTCGTCGAGCAGCAAAAGCTTCGGTTCTGTCGCCATCGCTCTGGCGATCTCAAGCCTTCTTTGCTGTCCATACGGAAGATTAGAGGCGGCAACATGCGCCACATCTTCCAGATTGAACACTTTCAAAAGTTCCATTGCCTGCTCATCCATCTCTTTTTCCACTTTTCTGTAACCGGGAAGTCTTAAGACTCCCGAAAGAGTAGAATAATGATGTTTATTGTGAAGTCCTACTTTCACGTTATCAAGAACACTTAACTGCTTAAACAGCCGGATATTCTGAAATGTACGGGCGATTCCCGCCTTATTGATCTCAATCGTGTTTTTCCCTGTAATATCCGTTCCGTCCAGCAGCACTTTTCCGCTGTCCGGCTTATATACTCCCGTAAGAAGGTTGAATACAGTCGTCTTTCCCGCGCCGTTCGGACCGATCAGGCCGTACAGAGCTTCTTTTTCAATCGAAATGTCAAACCCGTTTACCGCACGGAGACCGCCAAATGAAATCCCGAGATTTTTAACTTCCAGTAACGCCATTATTTTACAGCCTCCTTTTTCTTCTTTCCGAAAGAAAGATATTTTTCTCTCCACTCGATCGCTTTCGGCGCCCAGTTAAAGAGCATCATGACAATGAGAACGATCGCATAGATCAGCATACGGTAATCTGACAATCCACGGAGCATCTCCGGAAGAAGTGTCAGGATCACTGCCGCTATGATCGAACCTCTGATATTTCCGATACCGCCCAAAACGACAAAGACAAGGATCATGATCGACATATTATAACCGAAGTTGTTTGTATTCGCCGTCAGCGTAGACAGATTGTGAGCGTAAAGCACGCCTGCCGCTCCTGCCATCGCCGCAGATATCGTAAACGCCATCAGTTTATATTTTGTAATATTAATACCGACTGATTCCGCCGCGATACGGTTGTCACGGATCGCCATGATCGCGCGTCCGTCTCTTGAATGGATCAGATTAAGCACGATAAACAACGTAATCAGAATCAGTATAAATCCGATAAAAAACGTCGCATCTTTCGGCGTTCCCGTAATCCCCTGCGGACCGTTAATGATAACCTTTCCGTCCGGTTCCATATTCAGCGCCATCACATCTTTTGTCGAAAAATGAAAACCGTTGGAATCTTTACCTATATACAATACGTTTACGAGGTTTTTAATGATCTCTCCGAATGCCAATGTCACGATCGCCAGATAGTCGCCTTTCAGACGCAGAACCGGAATTCCGATCAGAATGCCGAAGATCGCAGCAGCCGCAATTCCGATCAAAAGAGCCAGAAAGAAGCGCAGTGAAGCCGATTCGATCGTATCTCTCATGCATTTTGAAAAGAATGCACTTGCAAACGCGCCGACACACATAAAGCCCGCATGTCCGAGGCTCAATTCTCCAAGTACGCCGACTACGAGGTTCAGCGACACAGCCATAATAATATAAATACAAAGCGGAACCATCAATCCTTCAAGAAGGCTGGAAATACTTCCGGCGTTGATCAGTGACTGCATGATCACAAATGCCGCGATAACAAGAGCATATGTGATGATATTATTTTTTGTAGTTTTTTTCATATTTTTTAATTTATCCATCGCTCTGATCACCTACACTTTCTCTTGAATTTTCTTACCTAACAAACCTGTAGGTTTCACAAGAAGCACAATGATAAGTACCGCGAATACGATCGCATCCGCCATCTGTGACGAAATGTATGCTTTTCCGAAAATCTCGATCACACCGAGCAGAATTCCTCCGATAAACGCTCCCGGTATCGAACCTATTCCTCCAAATACAGCCGCTACGAACGCCTTAATACCCGGCATCGCTCCTGTATACGGCGTCAGGCTCGGATATGCCGAACACAAAAGCACACCTGCAACAGCCGCCAGCGCCGACCCGATTGCAAACGTAAGAGCGATCGTTCCGTTTACATTGATTCCCATAAGCTGAGCCGCGCCTTTATCTTCCGATACAGCGCGCATTGCCTGACCCGGCTTTGATTTCTGCACGAACAGCATCAGTACGATCATGATCACTACACATGCCGCGATCGTCACGATCGTCTCCCCTGAAATGTTCAGCTTGCCGCCTGCCAAAGACAAACCTTTCCACTTAATAACCGACGGAAACGTCTGTGCGTTCGCCCCGAATACAAGAAGCGCCGTATTCTGGAGAAGGTAGCTTACGCCGATCGCCGTGATCAATACGGCAAGTGAAGACGATGCGTTACGCAGCGGTTTGTACGCGATACGTTCGATCAAGATTCCGAGTACCGTACACACGATTACAGCGGCAACGATCGCAAGGATCGGCGACATCCCCGCCTTCATCATCGTGATCAGCGCCATATACGCACCGATCATAATAACGTCGCCATGGGCGAAGTTCAGCATCTTCGCAATTCCATAAACCATCGTATACCCAAGCGCTATGATCGCATAGACACTTCCAAGACTGATTCCATTAATCAAATACGATATAAAACTCATGTCTCATTCCCTTTCATTTCTCTTATTGTTCCGATAAACGATCTCTTCTCTGTTTATCATGATTAATAAGGATTATACCACAAAAAATATAGGATTATCAATAAGAAAAAACGAGTACGCTCGGTTTTTTTCACGTACCCGTTTTTAACTGCTTTATTTTGTATCTATCCGGCTTTTTCTTCCGAAATAAAAACTCCCCTGCATGACGTGTCATTCATTTTACATATATGCCGGCATTTTATGACTCGACGTCTCTCCCGGCATCCCATTTGCGGTAAATAGCTTCGAGAGCATCCACCGCTCCGTCGATCCCTAAAAGACTCGTATTAAACATCATGCTGTTCGACTCGATTCCACCCCATTCGCGGCCGGTCCTTGCCTCATAATAAAGCTTCCTTTCGCGGTCTGTCTTTTTGATCTTATCTGCCGCCTGCTTTTCGTTTAGTTCATAAAGCTTCATGATTCTGCGGATACGATCGTCCTTATATGCATAAATAAACGTATTGATGCAGTTTGAATAATCTCCGAGGATATAATCCGCACATCTTCCGACAAAAATTCCCGGACCTTTCTCCGCAAGTTTCCTTATGATCGCCGACTGCCTGTTAAAGACGAGATCACTTAGAGGTTCTCCCGACTCGTCTCCGCTCATAAATGCAGTATAGTTTCCTGTACTGACTATATATGCCGTGAGAAATCTTCCGAGAATCGTCTCGTCTACCTGCGTCGCATCTTCACTGCTGATCCGAAGCTCCTGCGCCGCCATGCGGATCAGATTATGATCGTAAAGCGGAATGTCAAGCCGTTCTGCCAATCGATTTCCTACTTCATGCCCGCCGCTTCCGAATTGCCTTCCGATCGTGATAATCGTGTGTTTCATCATATGTGCCACTCCTCTCTGCGGATCGCTGTATTGATATACTCAAGTATAACATTGTTTCCCGGGTATGAATAGAAATTTATTGATTTTTTCTATTTTTCCTTACTGCTTATGATCGTATAATAGCTTTTTGACGTTACGACATAAACAAGTACATAGAAGAGTGCAAACACGAGATAACATCCGATCGTCACGATCACAAATACTTTCGCTTCCACGCCTGACATAAGCATCAGTATTTTCTGAATCATCGGAAATGCAAACGCAAGATGAATTCCCGCCATGATCAGAGGCATGAAAAATACAGTAAGCACCTGAGAGTTGATCGTCTGCTTCACTTCTTTCTTTGTCATTCCCACTTTCATAAGAATATTAAAGCGATCCTGATCTTCATATCCTTCGGAAATCTGCTTGTAGTACATAATCAGCACAGTACCGAACAAAAATACCGCTCCGAGAAGCACTCCGAGGAAAAACAATCCGCCGTTGAGCGCAATGAAATCTCCTTTACCGTACGCTTTACTGTCCGCATAATAATTTGCCAGCGAATCTCCCATCCGATTGCCCTGTTCATCTGCCGCTTCGGATATATGCTCAAAAGATTCCAAAATATCCTTGTAAATCTCTATCTGTTTTTCTTCATCACATTTCAGATCAAAGTCATAACATTCTTTCAGGGAAAGCAGGTACAATGTTCCGTCCTGCAAAGGTTTTGCATTGATCGTTTCGTACGCAGTCGCTATTTTTTCGATCACAGACAAATCTTTTACAACAACCTGATATGACCCCTGCATATTCGCCATGGCGCTGCCTACCCCTATCGGAGGTTCTTTCATTGTCTCTACTTTCCATGTTCCGACGCCGTCGATCGTAAAGGAATCATACTCATAATCTGTTTTATATGAGTAGAGCATCATCTCATCTTCAGCCAAAGTCTTGTCTGTGCCTTTCAGTTTGTTGTAATCATCCATTGTTGTAAAATACATCGTCTTCACAGATCCTGACATCCCTGCATTAATCGAGGAAATCTCCCCTTTCATCTTTTCAAAATCAATACTTAAAACATCGTCTGACTGTACTCCGGAAAGAGAGTAAAGATTATAATTTTCCAAGTTCTCAGCCTTTACTTTATGAGATTCAAGCACCTTTTCCACAGCCTCTTTATACGGCATGGTCATCTCCGGCGTCAAACGCTGCACTACGCTGTCTTTTAATTCTGTATCTGTTCCGTCCTCATTTTGCGGAAGGGATGTTTTCCCGCTCCACTCGATCGTGATGTCATGTGGATAACGGTTTCTGATCGACGATTCCGTATCTGCATAAATACACATCGTAGACGAGATCGTCACAAGCACCATCGTAGATAAAATACAGATCGACGCCAGACCCGCTCCGTTTCTCTTCATTCGGTAAACCATCTGCGACAAAGATACAAAGTGTCTCGTCTTATAATAATACTTTTTGCTCTTTTGCAGCAGCTTGCAAAGAGCGACCGAACCTGCAATAAACAGAAGGTATGTGGCAATGATCACCATAACAACCGCGAGAAAGAATACAAGCATCGCAGTTGTCGGATCGATGATCTTCACAGCCAGATAATATGCTCCGGCAAGGATCACCGCTCCCGCAAATGCAAAGAGCCAGTTTGCCTTCGGCGGTTTTTCGCCGACATTCTCACTTCTGAGCATCTCAATCGGACGAAGTTTATATACCGACACAAGCATGCGGATCATAATAAGCAGAAAGATCGCAAGAAACAGACCGACTGTCATAAGGATCGGCTTCATTTCTATATGAACTCCGAATCCGGTCGCCCCGTCAAGAAGCTTAATTGCCAGAAGTTCCGCAAGTTTTGAGAACAGAATTCCGAACACGATTCCGATAACCAGAGAAATCACGGCAGTCAGTATATTTTCCCACAAAAGAATTCTTACCAGATTACGTTTGCCCATCCCGAGAATATTATATAATCCAAGTTCTTTCTTCCTTTTCCTTATAAGAAACGAGTTCGTATAATACAGAAAGATCAATGCGAATACCGCAACTACAAACACTCCCATAGAGAGCAGTCCCTGAAGCATTTCCCCGCCCCGGATAGACGCCAGTTCTTTACTTATCGACAGAAAAGAAACGATATAGTACATCATGATCATACAGATACATGTCAAAATATACGGAAAATACAATTTTCTGTTTTTTGAAATGCCTTCCCCTGCCAGCCTGATATAAAATCCTTTTTTCATCGTCTGTCACCACCTGTCGCAAGCATCGTCAGCGTATCCGAAATCTTCTGATAAAGTTGTTCGTCCGTCATCTGACCTCTGTATACCTGATGGAACACTTCTCCGTCACGGATAAACAAAACGCGTCCGGCTTTGCTCGCCGCTTTCACTGAATGAGTTACCATAAGGATCGTCTGACCTCCTGCGTTGATCCGCGCAAACAATCCGAGCAGTTCGTCTGTTGAACGAGAATCAAGCGCTCCTGTCGGCTCATCTGCCAGGATCAGCCGCGGTTCTGTGATCAGCGCCCTTGCAACAGCGGCTCTTTGTTTCTGACCTCCGGAAATTTCATACGGATATTTTTCAAGAAGCGCCGAAATACCAAGTTCCTTTGCAATCGGCTGCAGCTTTGAATCCATATGCTTATAATTTTCACCTTTCAACACAAGAGGGAGCAAGATATTGTCCTTCACATTAAACGTATCCAACAAGTTAAATTCCTGAAAAACAAATCCAAGATTGTCGCGCCGAAACTGTGCGATATCTTTGTCTTTTATAGAAGACAACGGTTTGCCGTCAAGAAGGACTGTTCCTTCCGTCGGTTTATGCAAAGCCGCAATAATATGAAATTTCCTTTTTTCCCTCCCGGTGTTTCACCAAACCCCGCCATAATATTAAGAAGCGTCGTCTTACCTGAGCCGCTCTCTCCCATGATCGCCACATATTCTCCTTCTTCCACAGAAAAGTTTACACAGGATAATGCCTGCACCTGATTGCCGCCGAAACGCGGTCTGTATATTTTCTTCAAATTTTTGACATCTAAAACTGCCATTTCATACATCCTCCTCTTTTTTACTTGATAGTGAAAGTATAACAAAAGAGCCGGAATGCCAACATCGAATTTGGTGACATTCCGGCCCGCCTATGTGACAAATTTGTAAGGCATTTCCATGCAGCCTTTATTCAACTTCTAACGGATAGGACGACAGATCGATCGTAAAGCTGCTTCCCTTTCCTACAGTTGACTGCGCCGTCAGCTTATGTCCCAGCTTATCCGCCGCCGTCCGGCAAAGGTAAAGTCCTATTCCTGTAGATTTTTTATCCAGCCTTCCGTTATATCCGGTATAACCTTTTTCAAAAATACGGGGAAGATCTTCAGGTGAAATACCGATTCCCGTATCGCTGATACTAAGCTGCTTTTTCTCTCTGTCTACCGTGATCGTCACATTTCCGCTTACCGTATATTTTACTGCGTTCGACAAAAGCTGCTCAATAATAAACACAAGCCATTTTTCATCTGTGAGAACGCAGATATCCGTTCCTTCGTATATGACCCTAAGTTTCCTTCTGATCAACTGTCCCGCATACTTTCGGATCGCTTTTCGGATCATATCATCCAGAGGATATTCTTTGATCACAAGATCGGACGCACCTTCTCCTAAACGCACGTAACAAAGCGCCATTTCCACATACTGTTCTACCCGGAACAATTCTCCTGTAAGCTCTCTGTTGATCGGAGTATCTTCCTGTTGAAGCAAAACCCGCATCACTGCGATCGGAGCTTTGATCTGATGTACCCATGTCGCATAATAATCATTCATATCTTTTCTGGCTGCCTGCCATTCTTCCCTCTGCTTTCTGTACTCTTCTTCGGATCTAAGCAATATCTTCTGATATTCTCTTTCCGTCATACAGTCCGGTTTTGGCAGACTTTCCGATACGATACCGCCGGTCTCACTGATCTGAAAAAGACGTTTGTACTTTTTCTCCCGTCTCAGATACCCTAAAACGAAAAACAGAATCCCAAACACCGCGCTTAAAAGCACGGGATATACCGCCGCTTTAAGCTCCACTTCGTACAACGCAAAACAGAGTACGAAAGCGCCCCCGCTCAAAATAAACCAAATCCACATATAACGGCAGTCATACAGATAGCCTAAAAATCGTTTCATTCGCTCACCTGCCGTTCCTGTCTGATAATATAACCTTCTCCGACTTTTGTGGAAATAAAATCCGTAAGTCCCGCTTTGTCCAGTTTTCTGCGCAGTCTGGCGATATTGACCGTCAACGTATTTTCTTCAATATAATTATCCGTCTCCCACAGCCGGGTCATCAAAGTATCTCTGCTTACGAGACGGCCTTTATTTTCCATCAGTGTCTGAAGAATACGAAATTCATTTTTCGTAAGATCGATCTTCTCCCCATTATAAGTAAGCGACGCGTCATTCAAGTTCAGTATTGCTCCCTGATGCTCAAGAACCGGTACTTTTCCGGACAGGTCGTATGTTCTGCGAAGTACCGCCTGGACCTTCGCCGTCAGCACACTGAGATCGAACGGCTTCGGAACAAAATCATCTCCTCCCATATTCACAGCCATGATAATGTTCATATTATCAGCCGCCGAAGAAATAAAAATTACCGGTACGTTCGATATTTTCCTAATCTCGCTGCACCAGTGGTACCCGTTGTAAAATGGCAGAGTAATGTCCATAAGAACAAGATGCGGGTCAAATTCCGCAAAAGTTTCAAGTACGTTTTTAAAATCCTGAACGTACTGCGCGTCGTTTCCCCACATCTTCATCTCTTTTTGGATTGCCTGCGCCATTGTCAAATCGTCTTCAATAATCAGTATTTTATACATGCCGCCGCTCCCTTTATTCGTCTTTTTTCAGTCAAGGATCTTCATCATCAGATCTCCGTCTCCGCTTGTCGTAAATCCTGTTTTCTCATAAAATCCCGCCATCAGTTCCTTGTACTGCGCCGGACCTGTATAACCAAGCGGAGCAAGATCATAACCTGTCGGAGCATAGATTAAAGTAATCCCTTTTTTGCCAAGCTCTGTCACGATCTCATTCATACATGCCGTTCCATAGCCTTTCCCACGCAGTCCGAAATCTGTCAGGTAAAATTCAATGACTCTTACTTTCGTCCTGTTTTCCATCACGTATTCCATATGAAATACGGACAATCCTTTCTCGTACACGTCGACCGTTTTCGGCATATATTTAAACTCCAATATATGTCCGCTCTTATCTGTAAGATCGACTGCCCTGAAATATTCTTTTCTCAAATACACTACTAATTCTTCCATTTACTCTCTCTTTCTTCGTGCCACCTGAAGCTGCACATTCACTCCGAGAGGATTCAGCACAACGCCTTTTACATCTTCCATCAGCAATTCTGCGATCTTTTCCCCCGGAACAACTGCCGATCTGACCGGTCTTCCTTTCGTGAACTTCTGAAATTCCAGCACATCCGTAAAAACAGGCTGATACAGCGAACCGTCTTTTTGCTTCAGTATCGGAATCTGACCGTTCTCTTCAACAGGAATCAAAAACGTTCCCTTTCCGTAATGAGCCAAAAGTTCTTCCTGAAGTTCTTTTAATTCTTCCGTCATCTGCGGCTGCTCCTGTTTTCTAAGTTCCTGCATAAAATAAGCCGCCGTCAGATGGAGCGCCGGGTTTTCCACGATCTGCTTTCCTTCCGGAAGTTCCTTCGGTATATTTCTCGTTACCAGATCTGAAAGCTGAACTGTAATTTCCATATCTGTTCCGCTGTTGACCGCCAGTGCGTTTACTCCCATTATATAAAGACTTGTGAAAAAAGGAAGCAGCTGCTCTTTCGCAAGCTTTGCCACAGCGCTTACATATTTTTCATCAAGAAGCTTACGCGCCTTGTCTTTTGCATCTTCCATCTGATAATAAAGGAAGATCTCATCGTCAAATGTCTCCTCGTCACATTTTACAAACGGCATCTTTGTCGCTGCCGACATAATAACATATAATTCACCCGGATTGCGCAGAGCCGCCAATGTCTCCTGTTTTGTCACTTTTGTTTCTTTCTCGCTCATTTTCAGCTTTTCCTTTCCTGTCTTCTCTCACCTTTGTCTGTCCTGATGCATTTTGAGTGTCTGTCAATAATAATACACTATCTCTTTGATTTTATCAATTCTAACAAATATGGAACAAAAATAATGCATCCGATGATCGCTGCGGCGATCGCCGATACAAGAACCGCCCCTGCCGCTGTATCTTTCGCGATCTTCGCCAATGGTTTTTTCTCCTTAGTCACAAGATCTACCACCGCTTCCAACGCCGTATTCACAAGCTCCAGCGACAGGATCAGACCAAACAACAGCAAACAGATGCACCACTCGACAGGTTTAATATGAAGAAAAGTTCCGGCAACGGTTACCGCAATCACTGCCAGACAGTGGATCTTCATATTTCTTTCTTTACGGATTCCGGTCCGGATTCCTTCAAAAGCATACCCAAAACTTTTATTCAGAGGATTTTTTCTGTTGTTTTCGTTTCTGTTTTTTTCCATTACTTTGTACCTGATTTTATTTTCTCGAAAAAATATGTTTGATAAATACGTATAGTACGATCAAAAACGCAAGAATATATCCGATCGCCCCAAGCGCCGGAATGCCGAGTATTTTCGGACTCATATCTGTCGTACAGATAATACTTGAACTGATCAGAAGCGCCATGACCCACAAACCCATAACAATGTTTCTTACAAGTCTGCGCAGCAGAAAGGCAAGATCATCCGATGCCCGCAGATCAAGATTCACCTTTGCCTGTCCTTTTAAATATCCCGCCATCATATCAGACACCATCGACGGGATATCCAACGCCTTTCGCATCGATTTCACTGCGCTTTTTCCGCTGCTTTTCAATTCTTTTTTCCAGTCAAAATTACGGAAAAAATCTCCCGAAATACGGGCGGCGGCAATTTCCGCCATATTAATATCAGGCGCGATCGCTGCCAGAACTCCTTCCATATGGGTCAGGCCTCTCGCCAAAAGCGTCAGCCCGTGAGGCATTCTGATCTTATTGACTTTCATCACATCCATCAGATCAACCGTAACTTCCCCGACATTGATCTTGCCCATATCTTCATGACCGTACTTCAACATCAGTCCTTCGATACCTTCGTATAATTTTCTCTGATCCGGACGCTCTTTAAATTCTCCCAGACCGAGCACTGCCTGCCGGATCAAACCGATATCGTTTAAAGCGATCCCTTCGATTGCCTTGCCAAGCATCTCTCTGTCACGCTCCGTAAGCCGCCCCATCATTCCCATATCGATCCATACGATCTTGCCGTCTCGTATCTTTACATTTCCCGAATGAGGATCTGCATGAAAAAATCCGTCGTCCATCACCTGTTTAATGTAGTTATCGACAAGTTTGCTGCCGATCTCCTTAAGGTCATATCCCTCTTCCTTCAGCCGCTCCTTATCGTCTACCGCACATCCATCGATGTATTCCATAACAAGTACATGGACAGTCGTATACTGCTGATATAATTTCGGTGTTCCGACAAAATGAACGTCTTTGTTTCTCCTTGCGAATTCTTCCATATTAGATGCTTCTGTAAGAAAGTTCATCTCGTCTCTCGTCACAGTCCACAATTCGTCTAAAACGAGATCAAAATCAGCCATATTTTTCAAACTGACAGGCGGCATTAATTTGATCGCTTTGCGAAGAAGCTCGATATCCCTTGCCATCTTTTCATAAATTCCCCTGCGCTGGACTTTTACGACAACTTCTTCTCCGCTTTTTAACGTGGCGCGATGCACCTGCGCGATCGACGCCGCCCCCTGACAAGATTCATCTATATGGGAGAAAACTCTTCTCCACGACCGCCCGTAAGATTCTTCTATGACCGATAAAACTTCCTCAAACGGCATCGGTTTTACATCTGAACAAAGCTGCATCAGCTCATCGCAATAACGCTTCGGTAAAATATCAGAATGCATCGCCATGATCTGACCGAGTTTAATAAATGTCGGTCCGAGATCTTCTATGATTTCCCGAAGCTTTAAAGGCGTCACTCCCTTTGTAATACTATGTTTGCGGAGCACAGCCACAATTTCCTTCAGCCTTGAATTATATTCCATCGGTTCTATACTGCTCATAATTATGCTTCATCCGGCGCAGTTTCGCTCGCTTCTTCTTTTTTCAGGATCTGCTCTTTCAAAGCGGCAATCTGCTCCGGCGTCATCTTATCAAGAAGATCCGAAAGTTCCTCTGCCGATGCCGGTTTCAGCGCATTCACCTTCTCTTTTACTGTCTTTTTCACATTGTGCTTTAACTCTTCATTCAGCACTTTTCCCTGCTCTACTGTCAGTTCTCCCTTTTCTACCATTTCATCAAGAAGATCTTTTGACTTTTCGGCAGTAACGGCAACTGCTCCGATCCCTGCCAGAAAGATCTTTTTCAAATTATCACTGAGTTTATCCATAATCGCCTTCAGCTCCTTTCAGCCGGCCTACATTTCGTACGCCTCTGTGCTTTGATACTACGTTTATTGTTCTGCCTTACTCTATCTTTTTATTCTTCTTATTATTCTTATTATTCTGTTGTTTTATCAGACTCGCCCGAACCGTATTTCTCTTTATAGCGGTCGATGCATTCTTCGATGATCTTTACTGCGCCAAGCGCGCCTTCAAACTCGTCCACCGCCGTTCTCTTACCTTCCAGATCTTTGTATACGGTAAAGAAATGTTTGATCTCTTCAAAAATATGTTTTGGAAGCTCGGAAATATCCGTATACGCCTCATATGTAGGATCTGCCCACGGAATCGCTATGATCTTCTCATCTCCCGCTCCTCCGTCTGTCATCTTCATAACGCCGATCGGATAACATCTTACAAGAGTCAAGGGCTCAAGCGGCTCTGAACACATCACGAGCACATCGAGCGGATCGCCGTCGTCTCCGAGGGTTCTCGGGATAAATCCGTAATTCATCGGATAATGCGTTGACGTATACAAGATTCGGTCAAGGATGATATACCCTGTTTCTTTATCTAATTCGTATTTTTTCTTGCTTCCTTTTGAAATCTCGATCACCGAGATAAAATCTGTCGGAAAAATCCTTTCCTCACTGATATCATGCCATATACTTCCCATACTAACCTCCTCACTATTCCCGCATATCAGACGCGCCGTGTTCTTACAGATCCTGTCCGGCTATTTGCTCTGCGGAAACGTCCTGTTTAAATTCATAATATGATTTTACCTCTTTCCGTTGATTCCGTCCAGTATTATATCTCCGTCTTGATAGCGAATCTGAAACAATTCTTCTTTTTCCCCTATCTCTTCCCTTCTTAAATAAACATGAAAGCGAACCAAATCAATATCTTCTCCTAAATCTACCGAAAACTTCGTTGTGCGAAATGAGTTTTCTTCGTATTTTTGAACAACTTTTTCCGCAAATGCTTCTGTATCTTTGATTGCATCACAATTCGCCGCAACGGTCAGATCATACACATTATTTTCACATCGGCTCGCCACAACATCCGGTTCGTTCCCCTCCTGCATCTGCGCGTGACGCATCACCCATATCACAATACACAAAACTGCCGCCGCGCAAAAAATCAACGCCGGAATTTTTCCTGCCGTACCCCTGCATCTTCTCTGATCTCTTTTTCGCTTCACTTTGCATCACCTGTCTTTTTCGTCAATATTTGTATCACTTTTACAACCGATTATATAATCTGTTTTTGCCGGAATCAAGAAAATCGGTTGAAAATATGAGACATTTTTATAACAGATGATTTTCACATATAAAAAAGACACCCCACTTCCTGTGAGATGTCTTCTCTTCTATTCTATTCCATTTCTCTGTACTGCTGTGCGATATTCAATGCGTGATCGCCCATTCTTTCAAAATCTGTCAGTATTTCAGAAAAGACGATACCGCTTTGCGGCTTACATTTTCCTTTTTTCAGACGCTGCATCTGCTTTTTAAAATACTTATCCCGCATATCGTCCGTTTTCTGCTCTATGATAACTGCCTGACTTAGTATCCGTTCTACATTTTCGGAAGTTACTTCTTTCAGATTATCAAGCGCCGCAATACACTGCGCTTTCATCTCATTGAGTTCTTCTTTAACCGTATCCGAAAAATCAATCTCCCATTTTCTCATATCGTCGCCATATTCCGCAAGATTGACAGCATGATCTCCGATCCGTTCCAGATTGCTTATAATCGCATAATATCCGTTGATCTTTCTCGAATCTGACATATTCATCTCGCTTGCCATAAGTGAAACGATATATTCGGATATGCCTTTATTGAGGAAATCAATATATTCTTCTCTCTCAGACACTTTTTTGCGAAGTTTCTCATCATATTGAACAAGCGAGTCAAACGAGTCGCTTATATTTTTCGCCACCATATCTCTCATTCTGTTAACTTCATCACGAACCTGTGACACTGCCACCGCGCTGTGTCCGATCGCATAGGAAGATTCAAACGGACGGATATATTTCAGGCGAAGGTCTTCATCGTCTGCCTTTTTGCTGTCCGGAAGAATGCGAACCGCTATATTCGCCATATGTGTTCCAAACGGAAGAAGCAGCAGTGTCGTCACGATATTAAAGACTGTATGGGCATTTGCGATCTGCGCCACCGGATCTCCGGGCGTCATCGCTTCGATCCATGTCACATACGGCGTCACAAGACAGATCACCGTAAATAATACCGTGCCGATTATATTAAATAACAGATGGATAACCGTCGTACGCTTTGCATTTACCTTCATTCCGATCGATGCCAAAACTGCCGTGATACATGTTCCGATGTTTTGTCCGAACAAAACGAACACCGCGCTTGAGAGCGGGATCATACCGGTAGACGCAAGCGCCTGCAAAATACCGACCGATGCAGAAGATGACTGGATCACTGCCGTAAAAAGCGCGCCTACCAAAATACCGAGAAGCGGATTGTCGAACTTCGTCATCAGACTGATAAACGCTTCCGACTCTTTCAAAGGCGACATTGCCGCCCCCATCATATCCATTCCCATAAAAAGAATACCAAGTCCGGCAAAAATACTGCTGATATGATGTACCTTTTCACTTTTGATAAACATGATCGCTCCTACGCCTGCGATCGCAAAAAGCGGAGCGATCGCTCCGATATCAAGAGCAATGAGCTGACCTGTAATCGTCGTTCCGATATTGGCTCCCATGATCACCCATACCGCCTGTTTTAATGTCATCAATCCTGAATTTACAAACCCTACTACCATGACCGTCGTTGCAGAAGACGACTGAATGACCGCTGTGATGGCTGCTCCGACAAGCACACCTTTTACACGGTTCGATGTCAGTTTTTCAAGGATCGACTTCATCCGGTTGCCGGCTGCTGCTTCCAATCCCGTGCTCATCATCTGCATTCCGTATAAAAACAATGCAAGACCGCCGAGCAAAGCAAGTACGTCTGTTATTCCCATTCCATTTTTCTCCTTTTGTAAATCGTCTTATTTTTTCTATATTCTGTTTTTCTTTATACACACGTCTGCTTCGACGCGCTTTTTTAAATTAACATCCGCCAACCGGTATGTCAATTCCATTTTACCCTTTCCCTACATTTTCTTAACACTTTCTTAACGCTGCCTTAACAGACCGCTCATTGCCGATAATATAAAGCTGCGCGGTGAGGACGATCCGGAATCGCTTCAACGCACAGCCTTGACAAAATGCTTTTTAGGTTTTTATTCCACACTTTTCAGTGATTCGACCATATTGATCTTTTTAAGTTTAAAATACATCGCTCCGTTTACGATCATAGAGAACGCAACCGTCAAAAGAAAACTGTATACAAAACTGCTCATATCGATATTTCTGCCAAACATAACCGTATCTATCTCGACAGTGACAATGATAAAGCGATGAAGTATCTTTCCGAGAGCGACGCCTAAAAGAGCGCCTAAAACCGTAAGTACGATATTTTCCCGATATACATACGCCGAAACTTCATTCGGATAAAATCCTAAAACTTTCAGCGTTGCCAGTTCTCTCTTTCGCTCTGTAATATTAATGTTGTTCAGATTATACAAAACGACAAATGCCAGCATTCCTGCCGATATTGTCAGAACAACGATCACAATGTCAAGCGCTCCCAACATATCGTCTACCTGTTGTTTCAAATCAGTCGTATAGCTCACACTCAACGCTCCCGGAAGCTGAAGAATATCTTCGCCGACACTTTGCGCTTCTTTTGTCGTTCCTGAAACCGTCTTATAGAAAACGGCATTGTACTCCGGTTTTTCGTTATAAACAGCCTCATACGCATCTGCCGTCATGTACAGGTAATGTCCCATATAATTTTCGCAGACAGCTTTGATCTTGACCTTGAGATCTCCTTTCTCTTCATCACGGATCGTAATCATGTCTCCTGCCTGTACTTCCAGTTCCTTCGCGATTTTTTCTGTCAAAACAACTTCTTTTTCATCCAGAGAATATCTTCTATCCGTCGTCCTTTCTTTCAAAGTCACAAACTCCGGGAATTGCTTTTTATCTTTCGGCACATCCAGATAGACATCGTGCCATTTACTTCCGTTTCCGATTGTAATCTGAGTCAGTATGCCTTCCATCGCATCGTCTACTTCTGTTTCTTTTCCAAGCATCTGCGCGACTTCACCTTTTTCTTTTTCCGAAGCGCCTTCCGCCATAATGACCGTTCCGTCATATCGCTGAATCTCGCCGTACTGAATATCGACAACCGCAAAGATCGAATCTTTCAAACCGAACCCTACGATCATCAGTCCCATACATCCTCCGATGCCGAAAATCGTCATAAAAAACCGTTTCTTATATCTGACAAGATTACGCACGCTTGCTTTCCAGGAAAAATTCAGCCGCTTCCACAAAAATGTAATCTTCTCAAAAACGACTCTCTGACCCTGCTTCGGCGTCGGCGGACGCATCAGTTGGGCCGCCTGTTCGCGCAGTTCCTTATAACATGCCAGTATCGTCGCCGCCAATGTACAAAACAGCGCCGTTCCCGCCGCTCCTATCCCGTACATCACATTATACGGTATGAGCAGTTCATTCATGTGTTTATACATTATCCCGTATGCATTGATGATAATATACGGAAATATCTTCTCCCCGGTAAAAATACCGGCCGCGCTTCCAAGAAGGGTCGCCAGAAACGCATATCCCAAATATTTCCCTGCTATCGAATGTCTCGCGTATCCAAGCGCTTTTAATGTTCCGATCTGAGTCCTCTGCTCTTCTACCATACGGGTCATCGTCGTAAGACTGATCAGTGCCGCCACTAGGAAAAATATCACCGGGAACACTTCGCCGATCGCTTTCATTCGGTCCGCATTATCACCGTATCCCGAATAATCCGGAAGGTCATTTCGGTCATAAATGTACCATTTCGGCTTTTCCAGTTCTGCAACTTCCGCTTTCGCATCAGCCAGCTCTGCCTGCGCTTCCGCTATCTTTTGCTCGCCTTCGGCGATCTCGGCGTTTGCCTCTGCTTCACCTGCATAATACTCTTCCCATCCGGAAGCAATCTCCTGCTCGCCGGATATGATCCCGGCTTCCGCGCCTGCGATCTGCTGCCTTGCCGCCTCAAGCTGTGCATACCCGTTATCAATCTGCCCTTGCGCATATTGAAGCTGAGCTCTCGTCTGATCGATCTGCGCCTGTGCCTCGACCACAGCTGCGTCTCCGATCTGGATCTGCATGCTCATCTGCTCCAACGCCGCAAGCGTTTCTTCGTCTGTCATTCCGCTTTCTTTCAAAGCCTCATACTGCGCTTTCACCGCATTTAATTGTTCAATCTGCTGATTCAACTGCACAATTCCCTGATCAAGCGCCGCTGTTCCGTTCTGAACTTCTGTCTGCTTCTGTGCCAAGGTCTGCTCTGTTGCGGCAACCTCCGCTTTGGAGTTCTCCAACTGCACTTTCCCACTATCGATCTGTGCCTGCGCGTTTTCCAGTTTCTGCCTTGCATCCGCCAGCTTTGCCGCCGCTTCCGCTTTCCCGTTTTCCAGCTTCGTCTGTGCATCTGTTACTTCGGCTTCCGCCTCCGCAATTTTCCCGTTCGCCTCATCGACAATTTCCGTATACCGGGCTTTTTGTCTCTGCTCCTTGATCTTCTCAATATTTTCTTTTGCTTTCGCGACCGTATCTTCATATTCCGAAGTAAATGCCGTCAATTCTTTTGCTCCTGCCGCCTGAATACAAATCTCTGTATAGACGTCCATTGCAAAGCTTTCTTCCTGTACATATACAAACGCCCGCACACTTCCGTTTCCGATTGTCGTACTGCCCCGCTGAAAAGCAATATACTCCGGACTGCTCACTGTACCTGTGATCCGAAACGTATCCGTTTTCAAAGAATCTGTAACCTCGGCATCCGTACCGCTTGAAAACGTGATCGTATCTCCGATCTTCAGTTTGCTTTTTTCCATGTAATCCACATCAACGACACATTCATTTTCCTTATTCGGAAGCCTGCCGTCCTCAAGCTGTATCTCATTCATCGTCGGAAGCATAGACATGACATGAACAACGATTTGATTATCACCGTCTGCCAAAAGAGCGTCCACAGAATACCGGCCTTCCACATGCCCGATCCCTTCTGCTTTTGAAGCCGCCTTTACGTCATCTTCCGTCAATCCCATCGTACTGATGATCCTAAGATCCATCATATTCTTATTATCAAAATACGCGTCTCCCGAATAACGCATATCCGGCTCCGAGGCACGTATTCCCGAAAAGAAGGCACATCCGATCGCAACGATGAAAAAGATGGAAAGGAAACGCCCGAGGCTGCGTCTGATCTCCATATAAAAATCTTTTCTCAGCGCACGTTTTTTCATTCACACCGCCTGCCATTTCCATTTCTTATTTTTATCCGAACTACCACTCGATCTCATCGATCGACATCGGGTTTTCATTTGTTTCCATATGAGACACCTGCCCGTTCTTAATATGAATCAATCTGTCTGCCATAGGTGCAAGAGCCTGATTATGGGTAATCACGATCACTGTCATCCCCCGTTCCCGGCACATGTTTTGTAAAAGCTTCAAAATTGCCTTTCCCGTATTATAATCAAGCGCTCCTGTCGGCTCGTCGCAAAGGAGCAACTTCGGGTTCTTCGCAAGAGCGCGGGCAATCGAAACACGCTGCTGCTCGCCTCCGGAAAGCTGCGCCGGAAAATTATCCAATCTGTCGCCAAGCCCTACATCTTCCAATACCTTTTTTGCATCAAGAGGATCTTTACATATCTGAAGCGCAAGCTCTACATTTTCAAGCGCGGTCAGATTCGGGATCAGATTGTAAAACTGAAATACGAATCCGATATCATCCCTGCGGTATCCGGTCAACTGTCGGGAATCATACGCCGTAATATCTTTTCCGTCCACTGTCAGCGTTCCGCCTGTCGCGGTATCCATGCCGCCTAAAATATTAAGCACCGTCGTTTTTCCCGCGCCGCTTGGTCCGACAATTACAACAAACTCTCCTTTTTTGATAGAGAAATTAATATTGTCTGCTGCCCGGATCTCCACTTCTCCCATATGATAAACTTTCGTGATATCCTTTAATTTGACAAATTCCTCCATCCTGTCACCTCTTTCATCCCATATGTTTTCCTCATTCGATTTTCATCGCACGCTATTTAATTTTGCCGAATATCTAAATAATACAAGCCCAACTAAAAACATCACGGAAAGTGCGCTGACAGCAATATTGATGCTCCCCGTCATCTGACTGATAAAAGATACGAGCGCCGTTCCGATAACCGATGCGCCTTTGCCGCAAATGTCATAAATGCCGAAATATTCTCCCGACTTCTCCGCCGGTATGATCTTCGCAAAATATGATCTTGAAAGCGCCTGTATCGTTCCCTGGAACATTCCCACAAGAACTGCGAGCATCCAGAAATCAAACTGAGTATCCAGCCAATATGCATACACTGCAATTCCAAAATATGCCATGATACAGACAGTAATGATCTTCTCCGGAGAAACTTTCTTTACGATCCTTCCGAAAATAAGTACAGACGGAAACGCAACGATCTGTGTCACAAGAAGGGCGAGCAAAAGTCCCGTGCTGTCCAATCCAAGAGCCTGTCCGTACGCTGTCGCCATATCAATAACGGTATACACACCGTCAATATAAAAGAAAAACGCAAGTAAAAATACAAAAATATGCTTTTCCTTAACCAACTCCGCAAAAGTTTTCCCAAGCCGCTTAAAACTGTCTTTTACAACATGTCCGTTTACTTCGGCAAAATATTTCTGTCTGTAAGAGCGAAGAAGCGGTACAGACGATAACAGCCACCAAAGCGCAGTAATAATAAACGCAATGATCATCGCAGTCTGCATTCCGATCCCCAACGGTTTTGCTCCGAGCACAACGCCGAGACATGCCACAAACGGAATACAGCTTCCGATATATCCCCACGCATAGCCGTGAGACGAAACTGCGTCCATCCGTTCCGGGTCGGTCACATCAGTAAGCATCGCGTCATAAAAAATCAGACTTGCCGAATATCCGGTCTTTGCCAGTACAAAAATACCTAAAAACCAAATCCACGATGACAGAAACCCTAACAAAATACATCCGAAAACACCTACTCCCATCGCAACAAAAAACACTGTTTTCTTAAAATTTTTCGTATCCGCAATCGCTCCGAGCGTCGGCCCTAAAACCGCCACAAGAAGCGTGCACACAGAAGTTGCATATCCCCAGTACGCCAGATAATCTACGTCCGATATACCGGCGTTTCCCGCAAGATAATTAAAATAAATCGGAAATATGGTCGATACCATCATTGTAAACGCCGAATTTCCCACATCATAAAGAACCCACTTTTTTTCCAAAGAAGTCAGTTTAAATTTCATCGCCTTGTCTCCCTTTCCCTCATTCTGCCATCGCCAGCCCCGAACCGCATGACGGCTGTACCGCATCCTTTCCACATCTGCCCGGTCTTCGGCTCATGTTTTGCTTTAGCTTATCGCCTGTTTATAAAGGCAGATCTTTCCATCCCTCACCTGCGCCGAACGTTCTTGTAAAACGTTCCGGAATTTCGTCTCCCTCAAACAAAACTTTCTGGTAACGGATGATCAGTCCCGCCGCCAGCGGAACTGCCCCGGCAAACAGCCTTTTTAAAAGACGGCAGTACTCTTTACACGCCGGATTCGGTTCAAGACTCATAACCATCCCATGCAGAGAATCATACTGCCCTGATAGCCGCATTCCGCCGAAAAGGATCTTCCTTTTTACCGCGCCGGGCGCCAGCAAAAGCTTATGATACATAATCATCCCTTTCAAAGCTTTTTGTACCGTCTCTGCTGTCAGATCTTCAAAAAACGGCGCTATGACCGCCCCGTTCTCCTTCGTCGGACGGATATGCTTTGTGGCAAGATAACGCACAGGATTAATATAATCTTCCTTTAAGAGAAGCCGGTCAAACTCCATCTCGATCTCCGAATGGCTGATTCCGCTTTCATGGATCATCTTCTCAACATACGGATGGCACTCACTGTCTAAAGCAAAATGACAGATGACACCGTAAATATATGCTCTTGCCGCTGCCGGATCTTCCGCTTTTTTCACAGTTTCCGCAGCGTGGCGGAAAAACAGATCCGCCGGCTTATCATGAAGGTCATATCCCTGACCGTTCACTGTATTTCTCTTCATCGGATGATAATAAAAAAGAATATCAGGACCATGAAGTCCGATATCAAATAATTCTCTGTGATTCTCAACTGTGCTGCGAAGCGGCCTCGGAAGCGCGCTGATCACTTCTTTTCCAAATTTGTAATGTGCATATGTCGTAGGCATAAATCTTCCTCTTTTCACGTACTTTTTCTTTTAATTTTATTATCACATATTCAAGACAAAAAATCCAGAATTACACTCCGTTTGATATGTTAAATTTTTGCAAACTTCTCGTTCGATATCCGATATTTTGTATCACTTTTACAACCCCGCACAGATCTTTTCCCTTGTAAAATCAATAAAAAGTGCAGAAAATGAGACATTTTCAAGCGCACCGTTCTCAGAAAGGAATATACTTATGCCGAAACCAAGAACATCTACCGGAGAAAAAAATCTGATCAGTAAAAGACTCATCAAACTTCGAGAGAAGCATAATATGTCGCAGCGGCTTTTAGCTTATCAGCTTCAATTAAACGGCTATGATATGGATAAAAACGTCATTACAAGAATCGAAACAAATAAACGCTATGTCACAGATGTGGAGCTAAAAGCACTCTCTGAGATTTTCCACGTTTCATACGATTATCTCATCGACGGAAAAGAAGACGAGATATAATATTCGATACTTCCGCCTTGCTTCCCGCGGAGAATCTTATGAATCCATTGCCGAAATATGCGGCATTACCGCTGAAAATGCAAAAGAGATTCTGGAGTAGGCATCCGCCTGTTCCAACTCATTATTGTGCCGCGCCGACTCATCTTTTGCTTGCCCGGCTTCGTATTTTCATCACCGCTTTTACTGCCCATACGGCACACCGTCTCGGAAACAGCGGACTGCACCATAACTTTACGTATTGTTTATATTTTTTATTTTTTTCACAATCTATATACTGATTCCCTCTGTAAAATCCGGTCAGCGCAGCCAGAATCTGCTCCGGCTGCACGCCATATTCTTTCCGATACTGATTATCTCCGCAAAGAACGTAACTATTATGATCCGAATTTTCCATCACTCTGTGCAATACATAAGCGCCGTTCTCTCTTCGATACAAGATTACTTGATGACGACAAACCTTTTCTTTTACAGGTTCTAAGATCAATACGTCCTTTTTCGGGCGGATACATGGCAGCATGCTGTTTCCCTCAGCCGTAAGAACCAGCTTCCCCTGCTCTTTCAGGATTTCTTCTAATCCACGGCTTTTCAAATTCTTATCTTCCCTGCCTTCTTCCTTTTTACCCTCTTGTTTACTTTCCTGTTTACTTTCCTGTTTATCTTCTTTTTTACTATCCTCACATTTTTCTGTTTTAAATTCACTCATTTGTTTCTTCCAATATTTCCGCATTTCGCAGTTGTTGTAAAAAGCGGTCCAAATCATCGGCCGCAACGCTTTCATCAACTTCGTATTTTTCTGCCATTGCCTGTAAAACCTGTTCCTTCGTCGTTTCCTTTCGGCACTGTTCCCACAAAAATGCGCCTGTATCATTTAACCGGATCATCCCGTGAAATACTTTTCCCGCTTCACCGACCGGAACTACGACATGATCTCCTGCCACCTTGCGAAGCAAAAAACCTTCTTTTATTTTTATCTTCATTTTTCTTCTCCTTTCATACAAAAATATGCCGTCTTAGCCGCTTCTTCTTCCATAGTACACTCCATTTTGTAAACCGGAACAGACTGTAAAAAACGATCTAAAAAAGAGAGCAGCAAATTCGTCTCTTCTTCATCTCCGTAAAATAATGTCTGCGGCAATATCAGAGGAAGAGCTTCCCCCGAAGTAATCTTCTGTATTTTATTTGTTTTTCCTCTATGCAGCATACAAAGTCCTTGTATCGGCGCTTTGCGATTCTCATTTTTATCGGTTTTCCCGCTGAACGGAGTCCCGCATGCATAAAATACGCCGTTTTGCAGACAAACTGCGGGCTTGTCATCGTTAATGATCCGAATCGGTTCTCCTTTGAACGTCTGCCGCCAAAGCTGCGCATGCGTAGATTTCCCTGTTCCGCTCGGAGCCGAAAAAAGATAGGCTTTTCCCTCTTTTTCTACTGCCGAAGCATGGATCATAAACCCTTGATGTTTTAACAGTTTCATATAAAATTCAGCTCCGGCACAACTATATTCACACTCTTCTATAGACAGGTGCGGATATTGCTTTCTCAGTTTTTCATAATCTTCTTTCGTACCGTCAAGCGTTATATCAGGCTGCCTCTCTGTATCCGACCGATACGTCTCCATACGCCGCCGAAGCAGACCGTAAAGCGGTTCATAAGATACAACACATCCTGCAAATTCATAAATCCCCACTGTACTTCCTCCCGAATCACAAATCTAATCTGTCCTTTTTCCGAGAAAACTCTCTCTATTTTTTCACTTCTTGTTTTTCAAGCGCTTCATCACGCTGTTTTGTTAACTGTTCGATTTCTTCCAGACACTTCTGTTCGTATTCCGAATATTTCTGACGACGCTGTTCTATTCTGTTCGCTCTGTCTTCTAAAGTTCCTTCATAACATGTAACGCTTCCGACTACAAGATCACTTTCACTTTGTTTTTGTAAGAGCAGATCAAGTATTTCCTCAAAATGCTCCAGCGAAGCCTCGCCTGCAATCTCCATCTGCCGTTCCAAACTAAAATCCGATAAAACAACTACGCTTCTCGCTTCTATGACCTGATCCAAAATATTTTCGATCGTTTCCATATCTTCACGCATGGAAATATTCTGGCATTCTTCTATCTCCATATTGTAATCTGTATTTTTTCCATGCTTCAAAGAAGATGCATCTTTCGCAAAAGCCACCCCGATCTTAAAATCCATTTCTTTAAAATTCGGATATAAAATCTTGCTTCCTCTTCCATATTCCTTACCGTTAAAAAAATAGGCGCCCGCAATCTTTCCCGTACTTTCTTCGTATTGTTTGACAGTACTTTTCAGCATTTCTATATAAGCGTCTTTCTCCTCCCCGATCTCACCTCCAAAAGCGAAATCCCAGCCTTGCTGTCCTAAATACGTCACTGTTTCCTGATGATGCTCCGCTGTGTTTTTCAAAACAAGAGTGGCCTGTATCCCTCTGCCTTCAAGAGCCGGAACGATCCGATCCATCAGTTCCTGATCTTCCTCTGAAAATGCAAGAATTACGTTCGCCGGTTTCTCAATATCATTCACTTCTGCTTTTTTATTTTCCATGTCATTGCGTATCTCTCGGATCTTTTTATCATACTCCTTGTACGTTTCCTGCAACCCGTTTAAGCTCTCCATCTGCTTTTTTTCCCCGTATCTCCAATAGAAAAGCAGACCGAAAAGTCCGATTGCCAAAACAAATACGAGCAAAATCTGTATTTTCTTATTTCTCATAACGCTCCTTAAGTAATCCTGTTATCACTGTGTCTAAAATCTCATTTTGTATTTTATCAAAAATTCTCCGAAACGTCTTCTAAACCGCATCTTTCAAAAAACTGACACCGTTCTTTTTGCTCCTGATCTTCAACACGGTCAAAAGTTTTTGCTCTTTCAATATGATATCCTATATTTCCCCTGCTTGCTGTCAATGCTCTTTTATATCTAACCAACCACGCAGCCGGAAGCAAAATCGGTGTTTTCAGCCACGGACAAGATGTCTTCATCACCTCATAAGACGGAAAGACCAACTGTTTTACAAACTTGTTCTTTGATTCATACAGCACAGTTCCGTTCCTGCGCGCTGTTTCCCTGCTGCCGAAAATACCGCCTGACAAAGCATAGTTTTCCAGTTCATCCGATACTTCCGTTCTCACAGTTTTCTCATCATCCGAAAACCAAAGCTGTGCCAAAGACCTGATATTCTCCTCAAACTTCTGAAGTTTCAAAGCTTTGAGCTGCCGCTGCACATATGCTTTATCCATTCGTGGCGTTTCCGACAAAATATAAATATCAAGAACCATTCGGATTCCGATGCCGCCTCTCACAAAATGCTCGGCAAGATGGCACACCGAATGCAAGTAATGATCTTCCAAACTCATTTCATATATATACTGTTTCCCTTTTGCATGAATTGCCCGCTCCCAAATATCAGCAAAATAGTCGTATGCATTGGTCAGTCTGAACAGAACATCTCTGTGCATTTCAATCGTTACGCCGTCTTTTTCATATTCGTCATGCTTGATGTTATATCCCCCGAACTTGTATCCGGCATCCTGCATAACCTGTTTTAATTTCTTTGTCTGATCTTCTTTATATAAAATATCCAGATCTCCCATCGTACGAAATTCCGGGTACGGATAAAACTGCTTTGTCCGTATTCCTTTCAATGGCATACAATAAATCCCGTTTTTTTCAAACAACTCAAACAACGTCTCTGCCGCATACGCCTGCTGCGCGTCTTTGTATGCATAATCTTTCAAATAAAAAAACAGTTTTTCCCGATACGGTTCCTCCATAAATACAGGACATTCCTGCAAAAACGGTAAGACTCCGTGTACTCTTGCACACTTTATCACACGTTCGATTTCCTCTTTTGAAATCTGCATCGACCACTCGGACTTGTTTTTCCCCGCCAGTACATCTCTGATGATTTCAATTAATCTTTTTTCTTCTTTCTTCAAAACAATCTCCTTTGCGGCAGTCAAAAATATATTCACCTGAAATATTTATGGACAAAAGTATCCTTTTCAATTTCAAACTTTTCCTTTTTACCGATACATTCAAACTTCGATTTCTCAACGGACTGCACAAAATCAGCAAACTCGTCCTGCAGTTGTCTTTTCGGAACAGGTACTACGATTTTCTTCATAGCGTCATTCATCAGCTTATTATTTCCCACACGACTTACAAACTTATAAGCGATCCGATTCAACAAATATGCCAGATATCTCATATTTACCTTATCGTTTTTTGCTTTCAGTGTTCCACATACATTTGTACAGTTGAATTTTCCGTTTCTGTAAAAAACAGTTCCTGCTTTCGCGCCGTCAGTCGTCCACGTAATATACTCTCCGTCAAAATCAAACGTATCAATAGATCCGAATATACCGTCGTTTGTTGTCTGAGAAGAATATACCGGATATGGACCTTTATGATTTTCTATATACTGCTGATTGATCACTCTGCCTCTTCCGTCAATACATAAATCCTCTACGGAATACCCTTCATACTTTGAAAATACTCCATCGGAAATAAACTCCTCCAAATGAAATATTTGATCAAATTTTGTCCTGATACTATTCTCGTATTTTTCAATTTCAGCATTTTGTCCGTTTATCTTATCATCTAACGCTTTAAGCTCATCGATTATATTCTTCTGGATCTTTGTTTCCGGCGCCTGAACAACCAACGATCTGATCCTTTGTGCGGAAGCTCTGTTGTTTCTGGAAAACCTTTCATATTCACCTTCAGCCTGAAGCGCATACATCATATATTCGGGAAGGATTTTTTCGGTTTTGATCCTTAACACGCCGCAATGATCCGTAGGATAAAAAGGCACACCGGCCGGAATGATATTCACCATCCAATCACCGTCGATTCCCCATATCACCGAAGGACGGCTGTAATCTTTCATATTTTCTTTGTCGATCCTGCCAAACTCTTCATACACATTCGCGCTGTAAACAGGCACTCTTCCTCCGGAAACGATCTCTTCCGACAAAACCCGGTCTCCGATCGTTATATCAAACGTCTTTTCATCAGAAAGGGAATATGCCGTCAGGCCCGGATCATCTTTCAGAAGCCGCGTCTTCGTAGTTTTTATAGCTTTGTTAAAATACACCTCGCTAAAACTGATCATATCTTTCGTATGAAGATAATAATAATACTCTTCCAGATCATCTAAAGACACTTCCTCTCCGTTAAACATTTTTCGGATCAGACTTGCAATCGTACGATCAGACATCCTGTTTTCCGCATCATACAGCATCCCGCCTTCATCTATGATCTGTATTCCTTCCTGCCCCTTTCGATTGCTCCATTTATAACCTAAAAACTTCTCCTGACCTTTGTTATCATCCGGAGCTGCCACGATCAATGTCCTTTGATCATAAACAAAAGAGAAATATTTCATTTTTTCCCGTTCTATCTTTTTTACATATTGATAATACTGCTTTGTCAGCAGTTTTTTCTGCTCTTTTTCTGATAATTTACCGAACGTCTTTTGTTTCTGCTTTTCTTTCGTTTTTGATAATGCCAAAAAAGCTTCTTTATACTTTAAAAAATATTTATCTTCTATATCGCCGATATCAACCGCTTCTGATAAGAACCGTTCATAGACTTCAGAACTTACGTCGATCTTTTTCAAATACTGTTCCAATATCGCTTTGTCTTCCCATCCGTCCAAATTACATCCGTTAAAAACAGCGTCGATGCTGTCTTCGATCAAATCGGCTTTTTTCGGCGGTTCATTATATTTTTCCAGAAACAACACAACCGTATTCGTTCCTGTCGCGCCAAACGTCTTATTTCCCATAAGAACGATCGCCCTTATCTTGAAATTCTTTAATATAGATTCCCTTGCGCAGATAAAACTTTCATTTTCCTTATTCAATATACTGCTCGGCAAAATAACCGCCGCCACTGCGTTCGGTTTCAAAAGCTGGGAAATCCTCTCGACAAATAATGTTTCTATTTCAGATCCGTTATTTGAAATAGTATCTAATATAGAAAACGAATTATTTTTAAGCTTTAAATGGGGCTTAAACGCAGATACAGAATACGGAGGATTCGCTACTAAAATGTCAAATGTATTCGGTTTTATATTTTTGTCAGGATAGTTTTCCAGACCGTCTCCGAATATAATATTTCCCTCACCTGCACCATGCATAAACAGCGAGATCTTAGATACGCGGGCTAATCTGTAATCTTTCTCAATCCCGAAAATATTGTTCTCGGCAAAAGACCGGTCAAGCTCTCTTAAACCATCATTTGCCTTAACACATGCTGAGACAGCTTCAAACCCTTCCGTCAAAAAATGTCCGGCTCCGCAGGCATAATCGATGATCTTCGGCAAGCCCGCACCTTCTTCGGTTTTAAGTATTTTCTCGACGGGCAGACTGTTCCATATAAATCTTGTGATCGGAACAGGAGTAAAAAACTGACCTTCATTCTGCTTAAAGCCTTTGCTGAGCAGTTGTTCAAACAAATCTCCTAACATCTGAAGATTTTCAGATCCTATTATTCTGAATTTTTCAAACAACTGAACAACTTCTACTAATATTTTACCGTTTTGTAAAAATAATTGTTCGTTGTGAACGTCTTTGAACGCAAAATCATTGTTGGTATAAAATTTCAATATACGCAGCGTATGTTTCAGATGAGCGATCATATTTTTTCTCTCTTGTCCGGTATATTGACGAACTAAATTTTCGGCATAGTCATCAGGCACATAAAAAATTTCTTCTTTCATAAATTTTTCCATGCCTTCTTTATGTAGACGCTGAAGCCTGTCCTGCAAACTTTCGTAAGTATCCGTGCCGACTTTGTACTGAAAATCTACGATCTCCTCCATATCTTTTTGAATCTCATCGACTAATTTACAAATAAACAGAGCCACTAAACGGTTAAATGCATTTTCCTTATCCGAAACATTATTATGACGTAAAATCTCTTCAAACTTATTTACAATTTTATTATTGTCCGCAAAATCTTTCAGATCCGCTTTTCTAAGCGGTTTTACCCCGATTTGATATGCGCTTGAATCATCTCTGAAAATTACATCTCCCGAAAATCGCTTTTCATACGTTTCATCCCACACCGAATATAATTCCGAAACTGTATGTGCATTTTTAAATAATTTAATAGAGTCATCTTTTTTGGATAAAGCAACAATATTCGCATCGTCAGAACAATCAATACTTTCCGTATCCCATTTTATCTGCTTGCCTTCATATTTCGACGCATAAAGAACGAGAAACTTACAGCTTCTTTCCTGCTGCCAATATGAGAATAACTGGCCACCATCATTTACTATATTTTTATATTCCTTTTCATATTCTCTGCCGTAAGTTTTACACTCAACAATAAACAGCGTATTCCCTTCCTGATCAGATACGCAAATATCAGCCCGTCCGCCTTTCGACTCATGCCCCAGCGTCCACTCTTTTTCTAAATTTAAATGCTCCGGGCGATACCCCTTGTCAAACAGCCTTGTCACACATTCCAATACGACAAAATTTTCAGGAGCGGAAAAATTGCACGTCGTTCTATTAGAAATCGTCATTCCCCGATCTTCAGGATAGATTATTGTTCTGTTTTTCAAATCCACTTTAATATAACAATCGACAGATGGGAAAAATTTTTCATAAATATGATTTTTCTTTATGTAACCCATTGATAAGAGAAGGTCTTTAATATAACTTTCTGATATCATTTTCGTTTCTCCTCCGGTATAATATTCCGATTTATTATTTTTCTTCATCGACAATTATATCACGGATAAATAATACAGTCATGTATTTTCTAAGATAGCGAAAAATGGCTAATCGATATTATAAAATCACACGATTCTGTTGATAAAATCGTGCGATTTTCATATAATATAATTGAAACAAAGAATTGTATGTTTCAAATGATGATTATGAATATTTCAATGGAAAGGGGATGACGATATGTCAATTACCGCAACTGAATTAAAAGTTAACCTTGGCAAATATCTGTCACTTGCAGAAACAGAGGATATTTATATAACCCGCAACGGAAAAGTCGTAGCAAAACTATCTAATCCATATCAGGACAGAGTGGAGGTTGCTAAGTCGCTGTTCGGAATTCTTCCTGCAGATATGACTTTAGAGGAAGCACAAGAAGAAAGGTTGAATACAATATGAAAGTCTTAGTTGATACCTGTATTATCATTGACGCCTTGCAATCTCGCGTTCCGTTTGCAGAAGCTGCACAAAAGATTTTTATACATTCTGCAAATAAGCATTTTGAAGGATATCTCACAGCAAAGTCAGTTACAGATATATACTATCTGACACATCGGTTAACTCATAGCGATGTGGAAACACGCAAAATTTTGAGCAAACTTTTTACATTGTTTCATTTGTTGGATACTGCTTCTTTGGACTGTCGAAAAGCAATATCTTCTGAAATAAATGATTATGAGGATGCTATTATGGTAGAAACCGCTATCCGTTCAGAGATGGATTGTATTGTTACCAGAAATGTGAAAGACTATACGAAATCATCTATTAAGGTATGTGAACCCTTGGAATTTCTGAGATTATTAGAAGCAGAAAACGAAACTGAATAAAAAATCCATTAGAGATTAACTCTTATATTTCTAATTAAGATACACTCCTTATATATTATTTATGAGGATAATCGAAAATTAGATGTAAAAATTTACTACAATTATATTATATGAAAATCGCACGATTTTATCAACAGAATCGTGCGATTTTATGATATAGATTAGTCATTTTTCGCTATCTGATACTGCACTCGCCAGAGTGCTTGAGCGAGAATCCCCATCTTTAGATGGTGGGAGTATGTCACATCTGTTATAAGTTTAGCATTGAAAGAATTGGAGAAAATATAAAGTGAACAATACTTCTCCATACACATATCTGTTAGGTGGTACAATCTTAGCAACATCTTCCAGCATGTGATGCCTCCTTAAGAAGTCGGTGTAGAAGCTCTTCTGAAATATCATTGGATAATCCAATGGATAAGTTTCCACATTTGATTACAGCTACTGGTGTGGAAACGGATTCATTCCAATCCGAAGAATGATCTTCATTGGTTGGAAGTGGAATTTCAGCAAAAGAAACTTCTGCTGATTGCGTAACCGCTGGAACATTCAATTGTTCATATGCTTCTAAACGAATTTTGCGAAGCCAGTAATAATAAGATTTATCGCTGATTCCGTTATCTGCAAGCCATTGTTTGGCAGTTATGTCTGCTGGACGATTTTTGCATTGATTAATGATATTCATCCAATTCCTTCGTCTAATTTCATGAGTTGATTGCTCCATAATAGTTGACCTCCTCTAAAAAACTATTAGTTTTTTCGTGTTTTTTAGAGTGTCTCATAAAAAAACTAATTCGCCAAGGCGTATGATTTGACGTTTACGAAAATAAACAAGGGCAGAACGGCTCAAGCTGCCATTCTGCCCCATCTAATCATATACGATTCTAATTAAACCTGAGATTTTTTCATCAATCTGAGAGGTTTACACAAAATTTGTTACATTACCTTTTCCTTCTGTCATTTGTACTTTGTGTACAGGTTTCTTTTCTCTTGCCATAATAAAAGGCCTCCTTATGATAAAATATTTTACCATAGAAGACCTTCTAAAACATTATTTACAGAAAAAATTTCACATTCTCGAAGAGTAAACGTCAAACCATACGCCTGACGTTTACTTGAAAACGCATTAAACCGCATTAAAAACATATTGGGAGCGCATTAATTTTGTAACTGTTATTTTCTTTAAAACCACTCTTCTCGCTAGATGGGCGATACATCTTTCATCTGTTCTATTTTTTCAATAAGCCAACTATAATTTTCAGCATATGATTTTTTATCTACTCTTCTTTTATCAATATATGGTTTTAAACGATCATATAGCTGAAGCGCCGATTCCCCTGGCTCTCCTTGAAAAATCCACTTAGGTAGAAAACCTTTTTTCACCATCAAGCCCCAAAAATGATAGTGCGAAGCAACTTGCGTAAGATATATTTCCTTAACTTTAAAAATATCTTTACATGAATAAATTGCATGTCTTGCTTTAAAAAGTTCTTCTGAATTTTCCGCCTCCATAAATTGTTTCGCCGCATCTACTTTTGACGTTTTCCAACTTTTATATCCAAATATTAACCCGGTTAAAGCTGTTAACCAAGATGCAATACCGGAAACTATAACTAAAATTGTATCCAAAGTAAGTTTCATCCTTCATCTCCCTTATTCGTTACTTGAAATTTCACGAAATCATCTTCTCCTGCATGTCAAAAAATATTATTGACTTTATATGGTTAGCTCTAATTCTTTCACCTCTAAACTTATAACTGATTTAAAAAGCTTGTTCAAATATGATCCACATATATTTAATAATCTTCAAATTTACATTTTAAACCATACAACCTTTTCACAATCAGATAACCGCACACACATCCTAACATATTATGAATCATATCATCCCACTCAAACCAGCCCCGGCATAAAATCAACTGGCTCAATTCGATTACAGCAGATATTCCTAATCCTATAGCTGCTGCATGCTTCCATTTAATTTTCTTTGAACAAAGCTTTAATAACCCTCCTATAGGAAAAAATAAAAGTATATTCAACAGATTTTCCTCTAGAAGCATAAAATCATGCTCAAAAATCACCCTTCTCCACGACCAAAACGGAAGTAATTCATACATTCTTTTTCCGGGAGTCCGTGTAAATACTGTGGATGCAAAAACGATACTCAAGAAAATATACAATGCAACCCCCGCAAAAAACTGAATTTTTTTCAATTTTCCACGCTTTAGTTGTATCAACAATACCCCCGTGATCAAAAACAGCAGCACAAGAAATATTATAATCTCCCGAACCGACCATAAACGATTATGTGTAATAAATATCTGATATAAATCCATCTAATTTATTTTTCTCCAAACCATTTTATTCACAATGCCTGTATAACTTTGAATAATCTTCACTACCTTTGTGAATACATTCTCTTCTACGTAATCAGGCACAGGGATGCTTTTACACTGCTTTCCGGCGTCACATGAACTTCTTTTTTATACATGATATAATCTCTTAAAAAACAACATATTTTTTACTTTCCTTCTGCAATTTCCATCAAGTATTCTCCGTAAGGCGTCTTCAACAAATCCTGTGCCACTTTTTTCAACTGCTCTCTATTAATAAATCCTCGTTTATAGGCGATCTCTTCGATACAAGACACGTACAATCCCTGTCTTTTCTGAATTGTCGCAATATAATTAGCGGCTTCCATCAAAGCATCCGGATTTCCTGTATCCAGCCATGCAAAACCACGGCCAAGAAGCTGCATCTTCAATTTTCCGCGCTTCAAATATTCATTATTAACACTTGTAATTTCCAATTCGCCTCTTGCGGACGGAGTAATCGTCTTTGCAATTTCTATAACATCATTATCATAGAAGTATAACCCCGGAATTGCATAGTTAGACTTCGGATGTTCCGGTTTCTCTTCGATTGAAATTACATTCATCTCCGCATCGAATTCAGCAACACCGTACTCTTCCGGATTCTTCACATAATAACCGAATACAGTTGCTCCTTCTTCTCTTTCAACAACTTTCTTCAGAGTCGATGAAAAGCTCTGTCCATAAAAGATATTATCTCCGAGAACAAGCGCCACACGATCGTCTCCGATAAATTCTTCCCCGATAATAAATGCTTCAGCAAGTCCTCTCGGTTGTTCCTGCAACGCATAGGAAAGTTTTAGCCCTATCTGCTCTCCGCTTCCGAGAAGTTCCTGAAACACCGGAAGGTCTCTGGGAGTTGATATAATCAAGATCTCATTGATCCCCGCAAGCATCAATACAGATAACGGATAATAAATCATTGGTTTATCATATACCGGCATAATTTGTTTTGAAATTGCTTTTGTTAATGGATATAATCTTGTTCCTGAACCGCCCGCCAATACAATACCTTTCATATACTCTCTTCTCCTTTGTTAAACCTGACAATAAATTCCACTTTTGACAAATGCGCAACCTTCTTAAACTATCGTTCAAGAAGGATTCTCCGCTTCATGCGGTCACTTCTTATTTGTACATTTCTTCATAATATTTCTGATAATCGCCGCTTGTCACATTTTTCATCCATTCTTCATTTTCAAAAAACCATTTGATCGTAAGTCTGATCCCTTCTTCAAACATCGTATCCGGAACCCAACCTACTTCTTCTTTTATCTTATCCGGCGCGATTGCATATCTGCGGTCATGACCTTTTCTGTCTTCCACATATGTAATCAACTGTTCACTTACTAACTCTTTTCTCGAATCTCCTGCCGGAAGCATCTCTTGAAGCGTATCCAAAATAATGTGGATGATCTCAATATTTTGCTTCTCGTTATGACCGCCGATATTATATGTCTCAAAGAGCCGCCCTTTTTCCTGAACCATATCAATTCCTTTTGCATGATCTTCCACATACAGCCAGTCTCTCACATTTTTTCCATCTCCGTAAACCGGAAGTTTTTTTCCTTGCAATGCATTATTAATAATCAACGGAATCAGCTTTTCAGGGAACTGATACGGTCCATAATTGTTGCTGCAATTCGTAATATTCGCTGGGAATTTATAAGTATCCATATAAGACTTCACTAACATATCTGATGAAGCCTTGCTTGCAGAATACGGACTGTGCGGATCATACGGTGTTGTCTCATAAAAATATGTTCCGTCATCTTCCAATGAACCATACACTTCATCTGTAGACACATGAAGGAACTTCTTATCCGGCTTGAATGTTCCGTCAGGAAGCTCCCATGCAGCTTTTGCCGCATTCAGCATTACAAGCGTTCCTAACACATTTGTCTTCACAAATACTTCCGGATCACGAATGCTTCGGTCTACATGGCTTTCTGCCGCAAAATGTACGACACGATCAATTTCATTTTCCTGAAAAATCTTATGAATCGCTTCCGAATCACAAATATCCGCTTTCACAAAGGCATAATTCTCTCTGTCTTCTATGGATTTCAAATTTTCCAAATTTCCTGCATAGGTCAGTTTATCTACATTGATAATACGAATTTCATCTCCATACTTTTTAAACATATAATGAATATAATTCGATCCGATAAATCCTGCCCCGCCTGTCACTAAATAAGTTCTCATTCTGCATTCCTCCTGCTCTTTCAGCTTACTGCTGCTTCCCTCGTTTCACATTCTCCCTTATCTTTTCTGCTCCAATATAATACCGCAGATTCGTTCCACATCTTCCTCTTTTAAATCTGCATACATCGGAAGCGTCAGCACTCTCTTGGAAATATGAAGCGCTGTCGGTGTCTCATTCACATCATACATTCCATTAAAACAATCAAACGTGTTTGTCAGCGGATAAAAATATTTACGGGCAAAAATCTGCTGCGCTTTCAATGCTTCACACACTTCATTTCGAGATGAGCCAAACTCTTTTTCATGAAATACAACCGGAAAATACGCATAATTCGGCTGTACATCTTTCTGCGGTTTTAATAACTGAATTCCGTCCACTCCCGACAACAATTCCATATATTTCTCAAATACTTTTTTCCGCTTTTCGATCTCCTCATCTACATGTCTCAAATTACAAAGTCCCATTGCCGCCTGAAATTCATTCATCTTTGCGTTTGCACCGATACTGTCTATCACTTCTTCTCCGCGTATACCGAAATTCTTAAGGCGATACAAATCCAAGCCAAACTCCTGATCATGAAACGTAATCGCTCCGCCTTCGATCGAATTATAAACTTTCGTCGCATGAAAACTAAACATAGACGCATCTCCGTAAGATCCGATTCCTCTTCCTTTATATCTCACGCCAAATGTATGAGCCGCGTCATAAATCACTTTCAAACCATATTTTTTTGCAATTCTTTCAATTTCCTCAACATTACATACGTTTCCATAAACATGAACAGGAATAATTGCAGATGTCCGATCCGTGATCAAACTTTCCAACTGTTTCACATCGATTGTATAATCTTCCGGATCAATATCACAAAATACCGGTGTAAGACCATTTCTCACAATCGCGTGAGTTGTCGATGCAAATGTAAACGGAGTTGTAATTACCTCTCCTGATAAATTCATTGCCTGAATCGCAAGTTCTAACGCCATATGGCCATTCGTAAATAAAGAAACGCCTTCCACTCCAAGATAGTCCTGCAATCTTGCTTCTAACTCCTTGTGTTTTGCTCCCATATTTGTCAGCCAATGGCTGTCCCACAATTCTTTAATCTCATCCACATATTCCTCAAACGAAGGCATAGATGATCTTGTCACCAGTATTTTTTCCATCTTTTTCACTTCTTTCAAAATAATTTATTTCTGTTTTTGATAATTTCTAGTTTCAATAAATTGGAACAACGGTTTCTCCAAAAAACGAATTCTTGCCTGATCGATAAGTACACACACTATGTAAACCAAAAGAACTGAAACAACTGCATGTACGACTAAAAACGGAGAATTATAATAACTTGTATTTCTCAATAAATCCTGCCACAAAAATGTTCTCATTGCATCACTATTCGCATGAATCATCAAAACACCAAAAGTAGATGCTGCTATCGTATTAATCACCTTGTTTTGCTTTATTTTAATATTCTTAAAAAGCATAAACATAGAAAATGAACAAGTCAAAGCTAAAAATTTATGTTCATTTGCCACCATATGATAAAAACTTCTAAATCCTATTTTATATCCGATAAAATCTACTACTAAAATGCTCAACCACGATAATCCTACTGAAATAATCGTACCCCAAATATATAGTTTCTTATTCTCAAACAATTTACAAGGATATAATCTGACATATGCAGCAATTATGTAAGTAGTAATCATCCATCCTAGGTTACTATATGTATCGTGCAACAAAAAAGTAGATATCATCGTATATAAAAATACTAATATCCCAATCAATGTTAAATGCATACGTTTATTAATGTTCAACAACATGGCATTTATAAATGGGATCAACATATACATAAATACAAATGTTGCTGCAAACCCTTCCTGCACTCCGTATATAACATTAAAAACAGTCTTTAAACAGCCTGAAAAACTAAATATTTCATACCCGGTAATCAAAAACACTCCGTAAATCACCACTGTATAAAATTTAATCTCTAGATATAATTTCAATAATTTCTGAAATTTGAATTGAGATTTAATCATAAAATATCCCGTAATAAACACAAAACAGTTAATACCAATTTTCCCCGCAAATCCAAACAACTGAAGGAAAATCATATTTCCTGTTATATGATCAAAATCATATAGTTGACCAAATCCCGAATTCACCACATAATGATGGGCAATAATCAAAAGCATAAGTATAATTCTGAACAATTCGAAATTCGAGTCACGCCCCCGATTTTTTATGCTTTCTTTAGTCATACTTTTCATATTCCATATTCCTTTTCATATCTTGGAGCATTTCTATATAATTATACTGAGGAACATAACCCAACTCATCTTTAGCCGGAGTAATATCCATAATATACTGTGGTGCATTTGGCATTTCCGGTTTCATAATAATTTCTGATTTTTTATCCTTAGAACAAAATACTTCTGCAATCCCCTTTATTTGATCCAAAAGGCTAGTTCCAACGCCTGTTCCAACATTATAATGACCTTTTTCTCTTTTCACAAAAAGCGCCTTATACAACATCTGACAAAAATCTTTTACATAGACCATATCTTTTACACGACTTGGATCTCCCCATACTTCAAGTGCTTCTCCTGAAATGGCTCGATCTATCAATATTCTATATCCTATCTTTCTTTTAATTCCATCAACAAAATACTGATCTTCAGGAGCCCATAAATATATTGTAGGTAATCGGAATACAAAATTTTTCAATCCATACATTTCATGATAATTTTCCATCATATCTACCATAAAATTCTTGGTCAATACATAAATTGTGTGATCTGTAGAAAAACTAAATTTACGCGGCATATCAACTTTCAATACAATGTCTGTTTCTCCGTGATCTTTTATATCTCCAAAACTTTGAGCAAAAAGAATTCTATCTGCTCCATTTATTCTACAATATTCTAATACATTCAAATTACCGGTAATATTAACATCAATATATTTTTGTGGATCATACCCTTCCATTCGAGCCGGCATCGCCCCTGCAAGATTTACTACTGCATAAACATCTTTGGGAAGTTTTTCAAACTCTTCTTTCTTTGTAATATCAACTTCATAATATGTAACGCCCATTTTTTCAAACTTATCTGTTTTGCGTGTACCAACTGCAATCAATTCAAAATTATTCTCGGTATAATGATCCAAAAAATACTTAACAAAATAAGTTCCGGTATCTCCACTCGCTCCAAAAACAATAATTTTCTTCATAATCTATCTCCATTCTACTCTCGTTTATTCCTACTACTTTTAGCACATATCAATATGTAGCCATTCCTTTACTTTTGACATTACCGAATCTAATTCTTCTCGCGTATCAAAACGGAAAAACATATCTCCAAGAGCCATGTTAGCTCCTGTAAATGGTTTTACATAATCTCCTTCTTTTGCTGAAAGATCTACTACTTTCAAATATTTTTCTTCTATTTCTGGATCTACCCAAATCTTTTTCAAAATACCACTCTCACCAGGTCTGGCATGTACTACCATTTCACACCAGTGTCCGTCACACTCCGTCTGTTTTACACCTTCAATCGGAAGTCCCACCGCTTTTCTCACTTCATTTTCAATCAAATCCACACCAAAAGCTAATTTCTGTAATTCTGCAATCTTACAGCCGCCTCCACGAGGAGAAACTTCCATGATATACGGTTTTCCATTTGCAACGCATGTTTCTATATTATAGATTCCCGTCTGCATTCCTAATAATTTCACAAGTCTCTGTGTTTCTTCCGTTAGTACTTTCTGATGTGTCTCCGTCATAGAGGACGGCCATATAATATATGCAGGAGTATACGGATTATCAGCCTCCGGATCAAACAACTGATCCGAATACGTTACAAATTTCACTTCTCCGTTTACAGAAAATGGATCTGCACTAGAATGATATCCTTCAAATGTCAAAAAATCTTCTATAATAAATGCTCCGTTATGTGCTCCGTCTAGTGCTATTTCAATCGCTTCTTCCAAATCCTCAGGACTTTCTACTCGGGTAACTCCTTTACTTCCTGCCGAATCTGTTGGTTTAACAATCACAGGCCACTGAAAGAAATCAACGTCCGCAAAAGGAGCTTTTTTATCTTCATAACGCTTTGCATGTGGACAATTAAATTTATGATCCGTCAAAAACTGTCTAAACAATCCCTTGTCCTGTAAAATAGATGCCGATTCATAGGAACACTGAAATGGCAGATTCATTTTTTCTGCAACATAAGCAGCCGTCACCACCCCAGGATCACAAGCAAAAGACATAATCCCATCAATCTGCATTTCTTCAGCAGCAGCTAATACAGTTTCTTTATCAATAATACTAATATTTCGATATTCATCAGATAATTTATGAGCATCATTATCCGGCAAATAATCACATGTAATAACATACACTCCTAATTTATGAGCCGCTTCAATAACCGGTACTAAATATCTCGATCCACCCAAAAGTAATAATTTTTTCATTTTTCTCATTCCTTTCCTAATATTTAAAAACTATTATCTACGCTTAAAACTCTTCATCATATCCTTTAAATATACAAAACTTTCTAATTTAAACAATGCAGACCCCCCAATATATATAATCATTCCGGCTACAACTTGTAATAATAATGTTACAACATCAGGTAATCCTAAATACTGTATCGGATAAACGCAAATTCCCATCCCTACAGCTAACGCAATTCCCGGCAAAATATCCTTCAACTGCTCAAGATAACCATAATTAAGCAATCTTTTATTTGGCCACGAATTAATAATCTGACTCAAAACACTCGTTACCAACAAACTATATCCCATTGCCATTACACTGATTGGAACAGTAATTGCCAATGCAGTCAATCCAACTATTTTTTTTATAATTTCCAATTTTAAAAATAAATCACTTCGCCCCATTGCTTTAATTGCATTTAAGTTTGCCGTATGTATCGGATAAAACATATATGTAATACAGAAAATCACCTGAAAGGGAACACAAAATAACCACTTTTCAGTCAGAACTAACCGTACAAGCGGAGTTCCGCAAAATGCAAGTCCCATCATCAGCGGCGCTATAATATATGTACTAGTTTTTATAGCTCTTCGTGTCATCATTTTCACACGCTCTCTATCGCTCTGTGACGCTGACATACTCGGAAACAGCACACTATCTATTGAGGAATTAACATTTTCAATAATCAGGTTAGGCCAACTTTGTCCTCTATTATAAAATGCCAAATCTTTTGACGAGTAGACTTTTCCGATAATTAAGGATCTTAAATTGTTATAAACCGTATCCAACAAAGAAGAAAACAACAACTTCCAACTATAAGAGAACAGTCCTTTCAATCGTTGAAAAGAAAATACTCTTTTGGGTTTCCACTTCACCGTAACCCACAAAATAATTGTATCTACTGTATTATTGAATAAACTCTGTCCGATCAAAGCCCATGCCCCAAATCCGGCAACCGCAAGTCCAATTCCTACAAAAGCTGCCCCTATCGTTCCGCCAAGCGTTGCAAAAAAGAAACGCTTAAACTGCATATTGCGAGAAACATATGCTGTTTGTATACTCTTAACGCCTGCAATAATCAATGTTAAACCTAACACACGAATCATCCATGTCATTTGAGGATCATTATAAAATTGTGCAATATATGGAGCGCTTATAAATAATATTATATATATCACTATACAAAATAGCATCTGCGCATAAAACACCGTAGAAAAATCCGTATCGTCTGCATCCTTTTTTTGAATGAGAGCACTTGTCAAACCACAATGTACAAAAATTCCTAATACGGAAATAAAAACATTCATTAACGCGATTGTTCCGTAATCCGTTGGCGCAAGCAATCGCGCAAGAACAATCGAAACTACTAACTGAACTATTTGAGCACCAGATCGCTCAAGAAATCGCCATATAAAATTAGAAAGCACTGAACGGCTATTCATACTGCTATCCCTCGTATTATAAAGTAGTAGTGTTTATAGTCCCTCTCCAAGGACTGTATGCTATACTGTTGGAGATACTGTGGATTGTTTTTTACCTCCTACCACTTGATGGTTTCAGAAAGGCTACAACCACAGTCTCTTTGTATAGTTGTTGATCAGTTAGATACCGCATGACGGTTTATTTAGAACGAGGTTACAATCGCAAGGAGTACCTGTGGCTCTAAACAGTATCAAATTTATTCGAAGGAGATTTCTTATGATTTACGTTGGAATTGACGTTGCCAAAGACAAGCATGACTGCTTTATTACGAACTCAGATGGCGAAGTATTATTTAAGCCCTTTACCATCTCTAATAATCGCCAAGGTTTTGAAACCTTGTTTCAAAGAATCTTATCCGTATCAGATGATTTAACCAAAGTAAAAGCAGGACTGGAAGCCACCGGACACTACAGTTACAATCTTCTGGGATTCCTTCTTGATAAAGGTCTGACCACCTTTGTTATCAATCCGCTTCACACAAATCTTTACAGAAAAAGTCTCAGCCTTAGAAAGACGAAAACGGATAAGGTTGATTCCCGTACCATTGCCACTATGATGATGTCTGACGTGAACTTAAAGTCCTGCTCAGACACATCTTACCACAATGAAGAGCTAAAGTCACTCACTCGTTACCGTTTCGATAAAGTCAAAGAACGGGCAAAGCTGAAAAGTTCTGTTTCAAGACTTGTGTGTATTCTTTTCCCGGAACTGGAAAAACTCGTTCCTACGCTTCATATGGCATCCGTCTATGCTATGCTTTGTGAATTTCCAAGTGCAGATGCTGTTGCAAATGCACATCTCACAAGGCTTTCCAACCTACTCTTTGAGAGTTCAAAAGGCAGATATGGAAAAGATACTGCTGTCATGTTTCGTGACGCTGCAAGAAGTTCGATCGGTTCTCATATGCCTGCCAAGTCTTTGGAACTAAAACACACCATAAAACTTATTCGGGAATTAACGGTTGAGATTGATGAGATTGAAGCAGCCATCAAACAGATCATGGATGAAGAGATCCAGTCGCCAATCCTTACCATTCCCGGTATCAGTTACCGGATGGGCGCAATGATCCTTGCTGAGATTGGGGATTTCTCTCGTTTTGATTCCGCCGATAAGATACTCGCATATGCAGGAATGTCTCCCTCCACTTATCAATCCGGGCAGTTAGACAACTGTTATTCCCACATGGAGAAACGTGGTTCCAGATATCTCCGGTATGCTCTTTACAACGCTACAAAGTATGTCTGTCACTGGGATGAATCTTTCGGTTCATATCTTGCAAAGAAACGCTCGGAAGGCAAGCATTATAATGTTGCCATATCCCATGCCACTAAGAAGCTTGTGCGACTGATTTTTGCAATGGAGAAATCCGGAAAAGCATACCTGCCAACAGCTTAATTTTTTTCTGTAACTATCTCCTTTTAGAGTGCCAGTAATGACACTCTGTTTGTCATGCAGTTTTCAAGGTTCAAATATATCTGAAATGCATTTCTGCAATTCAT
>OGQF01000039.1_pt1 | contig 92179 bp, 91 predicted proteins | sample 1553141 | NCBI WGS metagenome assembly OGQF01 (sample SAMEA2580005, study PRJEB22360) | human gut metagenome | biome: human gut; feature: human-associated habitat; material: faeces | place: Denmark | collected 2008/2010
CTGTTCTACAAGACTATCCACGCAAAAACTGTTGTTGTATTGTATCGGGTAATTTCGAGGGAATTCCTCAGACCGGCGAAGCTGCCGGTATCTTCCACAGAAAGAATTTCTGTAAGTAGAGTTACTATAGCATACATGTCATTTAAAAACAATGCCTTACTTTACGAAATGCAAAAAGAGAAACCGATTGCGCCTCGCATTTGGTCTCTCTTTTTATCATCCTATTTTTCGCTGTAATGATGAGTTTCTTCCAACATCATATCTTTCACTTTCATTAAGCGAATCTGTGTACTTCTTTCATTCTCATCCAGCTTCATCGTAATATATTTTATACTTTGTTCCGTCTCCGGAATGATCACATGCTCAAGTGCATTGACACGGCGTCTCGTCTTCTCGATCTCCGCCGCCATAAGCTGGCAGGCTTTCTCACATTCAGCAAGACGGATCATATCCGGAAGAACATCTGCAAGCGATTTTACTGCTCCGTCCAAGTCTCCTGACGTAAAAGCAAAACCATAAGAATAAATATCATTTTCATCCGCCGTTCTTGTTTTATACTGAAATGTCGGAATATCCACGCTCATGACGTTTTTTTCTCCGGCTTCCAGATTCACTTCCTGCTTCGGAGCCATAAGCGCCGTATTCAGAGCCGCCTCTGACATGCCTGCTTTTGCGATTACGAAGTTTTTATTTGCAGAGCGGATTCCCGCTTCTACTTTTTTACGAACTTCCATGTTTTCCCGCACGAGATCAAGGTACTGACGCATCAGCTCGTCACGTTTATCTTTCAAAAGCTTATGACCACGAATCGCCGTGATCCGCTTCTTTTTAAGCCGCGTCAGCTCCATTCTGGTCGGATTCACTTGTTTTGCCGCCAAAATTCTACCTCCTTTTCCTGCTGCCGCAGATGATCGCAGCATGCTTCCTCTCAGTTTTTTGAAGATATTTCTCCACTTTCTTTTGCGCGCTGTATCTCTGCGGCTGATTTGTAAGTATCGCAGATTGCCTTGCGGCAACTATGATACATTCTCTTACTCTGCGTAATACTGATCTAAATATTTATCATCAATACGTTTCAATTCGGTTCTCGGCAGCATTCTAAGCAATTTCCATCCGATATCAAGAGTTTCTTCAATACTTCTGTCTGCGTTATATCCCTGCGATACATATTCCGCTTCAAAAGCGTCCGCAAATTTGGCGTACATCAAGTCGATCTCTGTCAACGCTGCTTCACCCAGAATGACCATCAGCTCTTTTGCATCTTTTCCTCGTGCATAAGCTGAGAAAAGCTGGTTCATCGTATTCGAGTGATCGGCTCTTGTTTTGCCTTCTCCGATTCCTTTGTCTTTCAGACGGGAAAGGGACGGAAGAACATCGATCGGAGGCGTGACTCCTTTTCTGTAAAGATCACGGCTCAAGATGATCTGACCTTCCGTAATATACCCTGTCAAGTCAGGAATCGGGTGTGTTTTATCATCTTCCGGCATCGTCAGAATCGGGATCATCGTAATACTTCCGTTCTTACCGTTTTGTCTTCCTGCTCTTTCATAAATAGAAGCCAAATCTGTATACATATATCCCGGATATCCGCGGCGTCCCGGAACTTCCTTACGAGCAGCCGACACTTCACGGAGAGCATCCGCATAATTTGTAATGTCTGTCAGAATAACGAGTACATGCATCTCTTTTTCAAAGGCAAGATACTCTGCTGCTGTAAGCGCCATCTTCGGAGTTGCGATACGTTCGATCGCCGGATCATTTGCAAGGTTAATAAACAAAACTGTTCTGTCAAGCGCTCCTGTCTCGCGGAAACTTTCCACGAAGAAGTTCGACTCTTCAAACGTAATACCCATAGCGGCAAACACTACGGCAAAGTTTTCATCTGTTCCAAGCACCTTAGCCTGTCTTGCGATCTGAGCCGCAAGCTGCGCGTGAGGCAGCCCTGACGCCGAGAAGATCGGCAGTTTCTGACCGCGGACAAGTGTATTCAGTCCGTCAATAGCGGAAACTCCTGTCTGGATAAACTCTTCCGGATAGCATCTGGCCGCCGGATTCATCGGCAGTCCGTTAATATCCATACGGGCATCCGGCAAAATTTCCGGGCCATCGTCAATCGGTCTTCCGAGACCGTCAAATACTCTTCCAAGCATATCTTCCGACACGCCAAGCTCCATGCTTCTTCCAAGAAAACGGACTTTACTGTTGGAAAGGTTGATTCCCGTCGCGCTCTCGAACAACTGGACGAGCACGTCGCTTCCGTTGACTTCCAACACTTTACATCTTCTTGTTTCTCCGCTTGCAAGCTCGATTTCTCCGAGCTCATCATAAGTCACGCCTTCTACGCCGCGCACAAGCATCAGCGGTCCGGCTACTTCCTGTATGGTTCTATACTCTTTCGGCATTTAGCGGTCCTCCTTTACAAATGCATTTGCAATCTGAGCGCTTAATTCCTCGTCTACTTTCACAAATTCCGCATCTAATGCATCTTCTTTCACATATTTAAAACGTCCGATCTGCTCACGAACCGGCATAGAGATCAGTTTCCGGAGAGACGCTCCTTCGCCAAGCGCGGCAACAGATCTTTCATAAAATGCATTTACTAATCTCATCATCATGTGCTGTTTCTTCAGAGAGGTATACGTATCTACTTCATGGAATGAGTTCTGATGAAGGAAGTCCTCTCGAATCGATCTGGCTGCTTCCATTTTCAGGCGGTCTGTCGGAGAAAGTGCATCCATTCCGACCATTTTTACAATTTCTTCCAGCTCTGCCTCTTCCTGGAGAAGTGTCATCATTTTCTGACGTCCTTCCATCCAGTCTTCCGCCACATTTCCGTTAAACCATTTTTCCATATCGTCAAGATACAGAGAATAACTGTTCAGCCAGTTGATCGCCGGGAAGTGTCTCTTATACGCAAGAGCTGAGTCAAGACCCCAGAATACTTTTACGATACGAAGCGTTGCCTGCGATACCGGCTCGGACGTATCGCCACCCGGAGGCGATACTGCGCCGATTACGGAAAGCGCTCCTTCCCTTCCGTCTTTTCCGAGAGAGATCACATGTCCTGCACGCTCATAAAACTGTGCCAGACGGCTTCCCAGATAAGCCGGATATCCTTCCTCGCCCGGCATCTCTTCAAGACGTCCCGACATCTCTCGAAGCGCCTCTGCCCAACGAGATGTAGAATCTGCCATCAGCGCTACAGAATAACCCATGTCACGGAAATACTCCGCGATCGTAATTCCCGTATAAATCGACGCTTCACGGGCAGCAACCGGCATATCAGACGTATTGGCAATCAGAACTGTTCTTTGCATCAGCGCCTGACCTGTCTTCGGGTCTTTCAATTCCGGAAACTCGTTCAAAACGTCTGTCATCTCATTTCCACGCTCTCCGCATCCGATATACACAACGATATCTGCTTCCGCCCATTTTGCAAGCTGATGCTGGATCACTGTCTTACCGCTTCCGAACGGTCCCGGCACTGCTGCCACACCGCCTTTTGCAATCGGGAAAAACGTATCGATCACTCGCTGTCCTGTTACAAGCGGCATCTTTGGCGGAAGTTTCTTTTTATACGGACGTCCACGGCGAACCGGCCATTTCTGCATCAATGTCAGTTCTCTGTCTCCGTTTTCCGTCTCAACGACAGCCACAACTTCTTCTACTGTAAACTCTCCTGCCTTGATTTCTTTAATTGTTCCCTTTACTCCATAAGGAACCATGATCTTCTGCTGCACGAGAACCGTCTCCTGCACTGTTCCGATCACGTCTCCCGTCTCGACTTCATCTCCGACTTTTGCAGTCGGAACAAATTCCCATTTCAGGTTTCGTTTCAAAGACGGAACTTCCACGCCGCGCTTTAAGCTGTTTCCCGATACTTTCATAATATCGTCCAACGGTCTTTGTATTCCGTCATATATACTTGTAATCAGTCCCGGTCCGAGTTCTACGGACATCGGCACTTCCATTGACTCTACCGGCTCTCCCGGTCCAAGTCCCGAAGTCTCTTCATATACCTGAATCGAAGCTTCATCTCCGTGCATCTCGATAATCTCTCCGATCAGACGCTGATTCGACACGCGGACTACGTCAAACATATTTGCATCGCGCATTCCCTCTGCAATAACAAGTGGTCCTGCGACTTTCTTAATCACTCCTGTGCTCATTAGCTTACTCCTCCAAACAGAATATCCGAACCGACCGCCTGTTCCACGGTCTTCTTTACACCGTTTACTCCCGCTCCCGTATTGCCTGACACGCCCGGTATCTGAATAATTGCCGGAAGCGTATTTTCACGGTACTGCTCTATCTCTTCTTCGATCTGTGCAGCCACGGCTTCGGTAATATATATAATCCCGTACTGACCGTCTGCAAGCTGTTTTAATTTTTTTCTGGCATCTTCCCGGGTCTTTACAGGGCAGATGCTAAGACCTAATGTGGCGAATCCGTAAATGCTGTCGTAATCGCCGATGACTGCTATCTTATACATACATCTCCCTTATCCTTTCCCTGATCGCCTCGTCCGAAAAACCGTTCTGTTTTCCTGTCAGTATAATCCGTACGGTCTTGATCTCCGTCTCTCTTGCGATCAAATATCCAAGCAGAGGTCCTACCGAAAACGCCTCGTACTTCTGCGGCTTCAACATCTCGATCATACGGTTGTCGCACCACCGTTCAAACGCGGAGGCTGACTCTCGAAGCGCCTGTGCGCCTTTTGCATACGCTGTTCCCTCCAGATACTGTGCGATCTCATCTTCTCCGGCAAGAGCCGCGCGGATGAGCTGTTCAACATTCACCCCATCACACTCCGCCATAGCGCTTCGCATGAAATCAGCGCTTTTTCCCGTTTTCCGGGAACGCACGGCAATCTTGATATCCGCAATAGCAACCATTGTATCTGCATAATTTTCAATGATCGGTTCACCGGATTCTTTTCCCGCTTTGCGAATAGCTTCAAGCGCCGCCTTATCAATCATAATATCGCACAACTGACCGTCTCTTGTATGAAGAAGCGTTTCAAGAGCTTCCTGCGCAACATTTCCCATATGAGACGGCAAACGCGAAAACTCTCTGTTCTCCACGATCCGAAGCATCTCTTCTCCCGGTATCGGGCAGTCATCATAAAAAATATTCGGATTACGCGCTTCCGTACAAACCTCTTTGATCGCAGCTTTCAGATTATGATACAACTTCGGATAAGAGAGAACATTAAATACGCTCGCATCAGGAGCGACCTCTTTGATCACTTCCCATGTTTTCTCTTCTTCACGCCGCAGGACGACATCAGGATCATCCTGATCCGCCATATCACCCCAGCCTTTCTCGACAACAAACTGCAGCGCTTCCGCCGCCGTTTTACAGGACAAAAGCTGCTCGATGACTGCATCAGAGAACAGGGCGACTTCCAGCGCACGTATACGTGCGACTGCGTAAGTATATTTTGTATTCCCCAATTCTAAACCTCCTTATGCTGTAACAATCCGCCGCATTAAAAATGCGGATTGTTATGCTCATTGCAGATCACTGTTTACGAAAAGAGCTGTCTCTTCACTACATCTGCCAGTTCTTCTCTTTTCGCATCAAAAACTGCTTTTATCGTACAATTTTCTTCGATGCCGCCATATACAAGGATAAATCCTCCGTCAATCTTTCTCGCCTCTTCGGAAATCACAAGTTTTCCGCCTTTTGCCTTTGCCGATGCATCGATTTTCTCTGCAAATGACTTCGGCATCCTGTCGAGATCTCTTTTAGAGAAGCAAATTGCTCCATCCTGGGCAAGCATATATTTATCAAGCATTTTTCCAAGCATTTCAAAATATGCCGCGTCATCCATGTTCATCACCTGACTGTACGCATCCTCAAGCACACTGCGGATCACATCCTGTTTTGCCGCCAAAAGAGCCTGTTTTCTGTTCATATCAGCCGACGATTCCGCCCGTTTTGCATATTCTTTCGCGTCAGCCGCAGCTTTTACACGGATATGTTCTGCATCCGCCCCGGCTTTTTCAACCGCATCTTTCACGATCTTTTCCGCATCTTTTTTTGCCTGATCGAGAAGTTCTGCCGCAGACTGCTCTGCCTCCTCGAAAATCCGGGATTTCATTTTATCTAATCCGCTCATTTATCGCTGTCTCCTTTTCATCAATTCCAAACCAGACGTCTTTTCCTTAAATCTGAATTCCGTTTACGGCAAGGAATGAGATCAGCAGCGCCAGAATAGCGTATGTCTCAACCATAGCCGGGAACAACATAGCTTTACCGAACTGCTCCGGTTTCTTTGCGACGATTCCGATAGACGATGCCGCCGTTTTTCCCTGTGCAATTCCTGAAAGAAGTCCTACGATACCGATCGGAAGACACGCTGCCAATATCAAAAGACCTGAAGATACGGAAACATCCAATGCTCCGCCTCCGAGAATACCGATCTTTGAAAGTGTGATAAATCCTACAAGCAGTCCATACAGACCCTGTGTACCCGGAAGGAGCTGGATAATAAGCACTTTTGCAAACTTACTCGGATCTTCTGTCACAACGCCTGCCGCTGCCTGTCCTGCAATACCTACTCCGATCGCCGATCCTGCTCCGGCAAACAATACCGCAACTGCCGCTCCGAGCAGTGCATAAACAATTCCTAAATTTTCCGCAATATTCATGATAAAGTTTCCTCCTTAACATCTGCATATTTTGTATTTTCTTTAAAAGGATTAAACGGCTCTCCGCCGCCTTCGTAAAATTTCCCGAAAAACTCCACAAACTGCAAACGGTTTGTGTGTACATACGCACCCAAAAGATTGATCGCCAGATTGAGCGTATGACCTGCGATAAAAATTACGACAAATGCGATCACGCCGATCACATTATTCGGAAGCATGCTTCCCATCTGGTTAATAACCGATGCGATTACTCCGGTTGCAAGTCCGAGCGCCAGCAGACGAGAGTAAGACAACACGTCGCTGAGCCAGCCGCTCACATTGTAAAGATCATATGCGCCAAGCGCCAGACGAAGCGCCGGGTTTTTCTTCTCTCTTCCCGACATAAGCACGATTCCCACCGCTCCTGCTATCGCCAATGCCTTCGCTCCTGTATTGAGCCATGCCGGAAATACAATATTCATCTGTGCGATAGATGCAAAAATATCGCTCGGCAAAAGCATCAATATAAGACCGATCAAAAGCATAAACCAAAGAACAACGTCACAGAAGAAGTCCATCACTTTTCCGTCTTTCAGACAGAGATATCCTTTGATCCCCAGTCCCACAAACAGGTGGATGACACCGAATAACAGTGAGAACACAAGCAGTTTCATCGGGTCGTTCAACGGCACAAACCAAAGCGCCGGAACGGTGATCGTCGTTCCGAAAAACTTCTCCGAAACAACATCTACGATATTTCCGAAATATCCTCCGAATAAAATTCCCCACACAAGAGTGGATAATCCACAATAGAAGAATAATTTCATCGATTTTTTCATTCCCTGAGACATTCTCGGGAATTTCTTCACAAGCACAGCGCAGACGATTGCCACAATCGCTCCATACGCCGCATCCGAAAGCATCATTCCGAAAAAGAATACATAGAAAAACGACATGATCGTCGTTGGATCAAGCTCCCCTTTGTGAGGAAGTCCGTAAGACTCTACAACGCCCTCCACACTTGCCGAAAACGGATTGTTCTTTAAAATAACCGGAGCTTCTTCGTTTTCCTGCAGTTCCTCAACATCTACCATACAGTCATATTTTTCTGTCAGATAACCGGAAAGATGCGCCGCCTCACACTGAGGAATGTATCCGCTTATGACAAACGTTCTCTCCGACTGCGGGATCTGACCGAGCACTGCGTATTTGTCCGCGCGTACTCTGTAGTAATCCGCTAATATTTTTAATTTTTCTCTCTGATCCGAAAGGTCTTTCACCTCATTCTCGATCTGTTCAATCCGCGCTCTGCAGTCTGCGATCTCACTTTCCAGCTCTTCTTTTTGAAACTTCGGAACGTCTCCCCACATCTGGGAAGGTCTTGCAAACCCGGCGCTTCTAAGCGCATCTTCCGCTGCCTGCACATCTTCTTTCATGCAGACGACTGCTAGATATACCATGCCCGGTTCTGATGAAACAATGTTTACATCTGCTCCGGTTATATCCGGCGCTTTCTCTGCCAAAATCCCATATACCGTCTCCGCGTCAGTACCTCCCGGCATCGTTCCGAAAAATACTGCCGTCCGGTCTGTCTCTGCCGGTGTCAGCGGAACGTCCAGGCTGATCCACGGATTGAGACTCTCGATACTGTTGTTCAGTTTCGTAATCTCCGCCATCTGTTCAGAGCGCTCTTTATCCAGCCTTCCGATCTGTTTTGCCGTTTTCAGAAGATCTCTTCGCTCATTGCGAATCCGCTCTTCTTCTTCCCGCTCAATCAATGCCTTTCCTTCTAAAGATGCAAACATCGACTTCTTCTCAGGAACATATTTATCAAGAATATCGATCGCCTGTTCTGCCAGAGTCGACGCTTTCTCGAAACCTGCCTTTTGCCCTGCAGTGTCCATCTTCTTAAAATCTTCATCTTCTTCGATTACATGATTGATCTCCACAACACCGAGGCTCTGTAATTTTTCGAGGATTGCTTTTCGGTCTTTCTTTAAGGCGCAGATGCTGATTCTCTGCATCTTAAGTACCGCCATCTGTCTATCCCTCCTTTACAGTCTTATTTCTGTTATGTCAATCTTTCCAACACAAGAGCAGCCGCCTCTTTCTTTCGTTCAAGAGCCGCCTTTTTCATCTGTTCTGCTTCTCTGCGCGTTTCTTCCGCCGCCTGTGCCAGCATAACTTCTCCGTCTTTCTTTGCCTGATTTGCTGTTTTCAAAGCGTCTGACTTTGCTTCGTCAATCAGCTTGTCGGCAGCCTGTTTTGCTTCTTCTTTCGCGGTCTTGAGGATTCTCTTGCTTTCCTGTTCCGCTTCTTTTACGATCTGATCTGCCTTATTTTCTGTTTCCCGGATAGATTTGATCGTTTCTTCTACCATTTCCGCAACACCACCTTCCGCTTTCTTTTCTATCTTTTTAGTTTTACCATACTTTCCCGCTTCATACGGGACGTTCCCTTTTCGGGAAACGATTCCCTCCTCCTGTGCCCTATCTGAACAGACGTAACACAGTGTACAGATTCAACGTTAAACGAATGTAAAACGCCCTCCCGCACCTTATCCGAACCGATGTAACCGCAAACGTTTCTTAGCAGTTTCTTAGCACATTGACACTATTATATACCGAAAGTCTTCAATAGTGAACTACACTTTTCCCGAATTTTTTTACATTATTTCGTCATTTTGCACATATTTTCACAACTTATTTCGTTCAGGTATTCCCATGCCATTCTAATTCATGAAGCTCTCCTTCCAACTCCATTTTCGCAAATCCGTTTTGACGCAGAGCTTCATAGAGAACAACCGCCACAGAATTTCCAAGATTCAAAGATCTGATCTGTCCCATCATCGGAATGCGCACGCAAGTATCTTCATGATCTACAAGAATCTCCTCCGGTATACCTGCGCTCTCTTTTCCGAACATAATGTAACAATCCGGTTCATACGCCGCTTCGGTATATACTTTTTTCGCTTTTGTAGTTGCCATATAGATTTTGGCACCCGGATTTTTCTCAAGGAAATCCGCATAATCAATATAAGTCGTGACATCCAGATCATTCCAGTAATCCATCCCCGCGCGTTTCAATGCCTTTTCGGATAATTTGAATCCAAGAGGCTCAATCAGATGAAGACGCGTCCCTGTTGCCACACATGTTCTTCCGATATTTCCGGTATTGGCCGGAATCTCCGGCTCATAAAGTACAATATTCAGCATAATTATTTTCTCTCATTTCTCAATCGCCCGATAAATCTTTCCAGCCGGCCGATTGCTTCTTTTAGATCTTCCAACGAATATGCGTAGGATATTCTCAAAAATCCTTCGCCGCATTCGCCGAACGCCGTTCCCGGAACAACTGCGACTTTCTCTTCATTTAACAGCCTGGTTGCAAATTCTTCTGAAGTCATTCCAAATTGTTTAATACTCGGGAAAACATAAAACGCTCCGAACGGTTCAAAGCATTCCAGTCCCATCTTTTTAAACTCATGCATGAGGAAGCGCCGTCTCTGATTATAGGATTTCCTCATTTCTTCTACTTCATCCCCACAGTTTCTAAGTCCTTGCACAGCCGCATACTGGCTGTTTGTAGGCGCACACATGATTGCAAACTGATGAAGCTTCGTCATCTGAGATATGATAACTTCCGGTCCGCAGCAATATCCGAGTCTCCAGCCTGTCATTGCAAACCCTTTTGAAAATCCGTTAATAACAAGCGTCCTCTCTCTCATTCCCGGAAGGCTCGCAATCGATACATGTTCTTCTTTATATGTAAGTTCCGAATAAATCTCGTCAGACATGACATACAGATCATGCTCTTCGACAAATTTTGCGATCGGTTCTAAATCTTCCCGCGTCATGATCGCTCCTGTCGGATTGTTCGGAAACGGAAGAACGAGAACCTTTGTCTTAGGCGTCGTATATTTTTCAAGTTCTTCTGCCGTCAGTTTAAATTCATTTTTTTCCTGAAGAGGAATGATCACCGGAACTCCGTCTGCCATAACCGTACACGGCAGATAAGACACATAACTCGGCTGCGGAATGAGCACTTCATCTCCGGGGTCGAGCATACAGCGAAGTCCGACATCTATTGCCTCGCTTCCGCCTACAGTGACAAGTGTTTCATGTACTGCATCGTATTTTACATGGATCTTTCTCTCAAGATAATTACAGATCTCTTTTCTCAGTTCTTTTAATCCGGCATTAGAAGTATAAAACGTCCTTCCTTTTTCAAGGGAAAACATTCCTTCTTCTCTTATGCGCCATGGCGTATCAAAGTCCGGTTCTCCTACTCCGAGGGAAATTGCGTCTTCCATCTCGTTCGCCACATCAAAAAATTTACGGATGCCGGACGGTTGTATCTCAACGATTTTTCTTGATAATGGATTTCTCATTACAGTGTCACCGGTATCCTTTCCGACCCTTTTTTCACGCCCATGATCGTTCCGTGGTCTTTATATTTTTTCAATATAAAATAAGTTGCCGTGCTCAAAACGCCGTCAATCGTAGACAGACGTTCAGATACGAATCTCGATACTTCTTTCAGCGTCTTGCCTTCCAAAGTTACAAGCAGGTCATAACTTCCGGAAATAAGATAAACCGCATATACTTCCGGATAGTTATATAACCGTTCCGCGATCCGATCGAATCCGCTGTCTCTTTGCGGCGTCACACGCACTTCGATCAGCGCCGTCACCATCTCTACGCCGGCTTTATCCCAGTCGATCAGCGTATGATATCCGCAGATGATCTTCTCTTTCTCCATATCTGCGATCTCATTTGCCACATCTGTTTCTTCCACACCGACTAACACTGCCAGTTCTCCAAGCTCTACCCGGCTGTGCTTTTCGATATACTTCAAAATCTCCATTCTCAACGCTTCTTTTTTCTCGTTCATTTTCTGCCTCCTATACCTTTATATATCATTTCCGTTTTACTTGTTGTAAAATAATATTTTATCATGGATAAAACTTTTCATCTGTATGTATTTTTATTATTTTTCACACTTTTTATAATCCTTCTGCCATCTCGCCAGTTCATCCGGCGCAGGTCTGTCCAGATATCTTATCTCTTCTTTGCTTGTGATCACCCGCGCATTCTGCGCTTTGGCAACCCCAAGCCTGACGGCTCGCGCCCCCGCCTTTTCCAGCACTTCAATCACCTGATCCGCTTCATCGGTCAAGATCAGATAACTTCCGGCAGAAGTCAGCTGATACGGATTCAGACGATAATATTCGCAGATTTCTACAGTCTCCTGCTTCAGCGAGATCGATCCCATTGCAATTTCAAAACCGATCTTTTCTTCCTCTGCCATTTCCCATAAGGCCGCCAAGATCCCCCCGCTTCCGACCTGCCAAACCGAAATATCTCTTCCTTTTGCCGCCTCTAAAATCTGCTCCGGCGTTATGAGCTGATCACGAAGCTTTTTTGCCTGCATCAAAAATGTGTTAATAAATCTTTGCGATAATTCTTCCTCCGCCGCTTCTAAAATGCGAAGAGAACCTTCCAGACCTGCATATCCGCATAAGAGCAATTCTCGATTTTTAACAAACTTCTGTCTGTTTCCCGTTTTTTTATCTGCAGTCTCTTCTAATGCATGCATCCCCGGATCTTGTACTTTCGTTCCGCCTGCACATGCGTACACGATCGGAGTTTGCACCGCCGCCGTTCCCTCTGCCGACAAAGACGTCAGCTTTGCTTTAATGCACTCGCAGCCTTTTTGGATTTCCCCGCAAACATCCGCAAGAAACTCTTCCTCTGTCTCTTCCGGAAAAAGAATTCTTACCGATATCCCTTCTGCCTGTATTTTGCGGGCTGCCAGTTCTCCCGCCGCGCCCAAAACCGCATAATACCCTATCCCGGCATGGCCGCCGCAAACACATACGTCTGCCCACGAAAAACTTCCGTCCGTCTGATCCATATGAACTTTCTTTTTCACCGACCGGTTCCATATAGTCGGTGAGATCTTTCCGATCTTCATATTTCTTTGCTTTTCCTTCCATTGTTATTTTAAAAATTGACAGCTCCGCCGCTTTCAGTATGTCTGCCTGTCCTTTACTCTGACAGATAATAAATCGCCGCGTTTCCTGTGAGCGGATCTCGGTTTTTATAATCAAACAACACTGTTTTCCCGTCAATTCGTTCCAAATGAGTCATTTTTCTCATCTGACGTCTGTCGTATCCTTCATATGCTTTCAAATAGGTCCGCTCTTTCTCTTCTTTTTTATAAAATGCCGCCGCTTCATCCGATGAAACTCCGCTTTCTCTAAGAAATTCCGGACGTTTTTTCACATTATCCCTCAAATACATATCCAATGTCAACATTTCCATATATTGTTCCGATCTTTCTTTACACGTTTTCACGATAAAATCATATAAGATCTCATACCTTCCGATCCGTGAATGACTTACGGCAAATGCATTTTTTTCATCATAATATGCCGCCAGACATTCATACATACAAAACGGAGATGCAAATTCTTGCTCTAATGCCGCCATCGTACAGCAAAACTGCCCGCTGTTATAATACACTTCAACCATCTCTTCTATCTGCTTTAACCGGATGACCTCCGCATAAGTAAGCCATTTTGTAGAAAGGACTTCATACGGCGCACGATCCTGATACACAATCCCGTATTCCTGCGCCCTGTCATGCATAACAGATCCTTTTAAAACTTTCAGAAAACCAAGCTGAAGCTGCTCCGGATTCATTTTATATACACGGTCAAATGATTTTCCGAAGCTTTCATATCCTTCATACGGCAATCCTGCGATAAGATCGAGATGCTGATGCACATTGTTTCCTTTTTTAATTTTGTCAACAATCGTTGACAAAACATCGATTTTCATCGTTCTGTTGATTTCCCGGATCGTAATCTCATTTGCCGATTGAACACCGATCTCAAGCTGGATCAGACCCGGACGCATACGATTGATCAACGCGATCTCTTTTTCATTCAATAAATCCGCGGAAACTTCAAAATGAAAATTTGTGATTCCGTTATCATGCTCATGAATATAAGTCCAGATCGCCATCGCATGATCATGCCGGCAATTAAACGTCCGATCCACAAATTTCACCTGAGGTACTTTCTTGTCGATAAAAAACTGAAGTTCTTTTTTTACGAGCTCTATCTCCCGGAAACGTAAACATTTGTCGATAGAGGAAAGGCAGTAACTGCATGAAAAAGGACATCCTCTGCTCGATTCATAATAGATGATCCTGTTCTCAAAATCTTCAATATGATCATAGACAAACGGAATCGTGCTCAAATCAATAACAGGACGAAAATCATTTTGGATTACAGCTTTGTCCTTATTTCTATAAGCAATTCCCGGAATATCAGAAAAGAGTTCATCTCTTTTTACTCCGGAACAAAGCGCCCCTTTTTCTTCATGATAAACACGGAGCAGTTCCGCAAACGTCTCTTCCCCTTCTCCGCACATCACGCCTTCTACTTTCGGATACTGTTCCAGCACAGCCTTCGCATCGTAAGATACCTCAGGACCTCCAAGCCAGATTTTTGTATCCGGAAGAATCTTCGGCAGTTCTCTCAAAAGCTGTCCTACATATTCAATATTCCACAAATAGCAGGAAATTCCCAATAGGTCCGGTTTTCTCCTATATATATCCTGCAAGATCGCATCAAACGTCTGATTGATCGTATATTCCGCAACTTCGATTTCTTCCGTATAAGTTCGCGCATATGCTTTTAAGCTGTGGACGGCAAGATTTGAATGAATATATTTTGCATTTACTGCCGCTAATAGTACCTTCATAATTTCTCCTATCTCTTTTTCCAACAAAATTTATACTCTATAATAACACTAAAAATAATCCGCCGCAAAGAACTGTTACATTTTACTGTGATTTTGCGCTCTATTCATTGACATTTCTCTTAAAACCATGTAAAATTAAGACTCGTGCAGCCGGGGTGTTAGCGGTACCTTGTACCTGCAATCCGCTATAGCAGGGGTGATATTGTGCAGAGGGCGACAGCCGGCAGAGCTGCCTTAGGTAAGTGGCGTTGATGTTTGGGTCTTACGCGACGGGAATCTGTGAATCGTGTCAGGTCGGGAACGGAGCAGCACTAAGCAGAACCTTCCGGGTGCCGTAAGGGCGCCTGAACTGAGTTAACTGCCTAAGTAACGTCTGTTAGCCTAGCTCGAAGCACAATGCACGAAAAAGTATTTATAAAGTTTATATGATCTCAATGAAAAGTCCGTGCCGAAACAGCTATACTGCTGTAACGTCTGCACGGGCTTTCTTTTTGTAATGGCAGCGAGCTAAAGTCCGGACTTGCCGGAGACCTTGGCGACCGCTTACAATCCCGGAATGTGCCTTTAGCGCTTCCGGCGATTCTTTTCCCTCAGTTCCCTGAAAAATCCGGTCATAAGCGCACTGCACTCTTCCTCAAGCACTCCGGTTGTCAATTCTGCCTGGTGATTAAATTGTTTTATATCCAAAAGATTCAAAACCGATCCCGCACATCCTGCTTTTGGATTCATGCATCCGACAACAACGCGGGTCAGCCTCGACTGAATGATTGCTCCTGCGCACATTTGACATGGCTCTAACGTCACATACATTGTACATTGCTCCAGCCTCCAGTCTCCCATTTTTTTGCTTGCCTTTTTGATTGCCTTAATCTCCGCATGTGCCAACGGGTCTTTATCTGTATTCCTTCTGTTATAACCTCTGCCTATGATCTTTCCTTCATAAACAATAACGCATCCGATCGGTGTTTCATTAATCGCATATGCTTTTTGCGCCTGTTTAATGGCTGCCCGCATATACTTTTCATCTAACTTCAACTTCTCATTTTCTTCCATTATATCCCTCCTGTATGTTCCTCCGCTTTCTTTCCTCCCATACGTTCTTTTTCTTTTCTTTCATGAATAGATTAGATTAAAAAGACAAGAATCGAGGTAAAAGATGGACACGGGTACTTTTTATCTATATGAATATGAAAACAATGTACGAAAGCGCAATGCGGGATTTCTGAAAATCTGCCGCCGCTATCAATCCTGTATTTTTCAGGCACACATCCGAAGCATCAGCCTTGAAAATGTTTTCGAGGCGGAAATGTATGCGTTCTTTTTCAAGGAAAATCAAATCTGCGCAAAACAGATCGCTCATTTTCCCATTGACTCCATGACACACAGCATACGTTTCTGCGCTCCGCAATCTTCCTTCCCCGAATGCCGCCGTCTCGAATCGATCGACGGGTTTTTCCTGAAATGTTCCGAGTCATCCTCCCTTTGGCTTACGCCGAACTGTCCTGAAAACATAGATTCAGATCAAATTCATTTTCTGGATACCGACTCCACGATTCAAAGCGACTCATATCCCGCCTCCCTATCCACCAGACCGGACAGCCCGCAGAACAACTCTCAGGAGAAGGCGAATCCTCTCACAAAAAGCGAATCACCGGATGAGGCGGAGCCTCGCGCGAAAGACGAATCACCGGATGAGACAAAACCTCCCGCGAAAGACGAATCACCGGATGAGACAAAACCTCCCACGAAAGACGAATCACCGGATGAACCAGAACCTCGCGCGAAAAGCGAATCAAATTCCTCCATCCGGGGAGAAGTGCGGCAAAATGAGATCTCAAAAACCGGTCTTTCTCTTCCGCGAAAACTATCGCTTTCCGATCTGACAGTTCTTCCTCGGAAATTTTGGTTTCTTTCAAACAACAGTTTTCTTCTGCACGGTTACCACAGTTACGGGCATCTTCTCCTTACCGAGCAAAACGGACGGCTCTGGCTCGGAGTTCCCGGCATATATGACTTAAGAGAAGCCCGCGCGGCAGACCTTTTCGGTTTCCCACGCTTCTGCAGATCTTACGCCGATTCTGATATGCTGACTGACGACGAGCGAAACGCAAACGCTGATTTCGGTCATTGGTTTCGCTGTGTCGGACTCCGGCCTAGATGATCCCGTTCATTTCCTGATAGAGACGTTTTGCATAACTATCTGTCATACCGCACACATAATCCGTCACAAGCAGCAGGCGGAGATACAATTTCTCCGCTTCGCTTTTGCCTTCTGATTGGATTCGGTATGCATTCTTATAATTATCCGATATAAACGATATTACTCTCCTGTCAATCGTTCCCTGCTTTTCTTTTGTATCGAAATACAAAGCCGCCTGTACAAGACGCTCCATCAAATAATCTATAACAGCCGACTCAGATACTTCCATCTTGTAGATTGCCATTGATGAAAAAACATATCTGTCCGCCATGTCTCCAAGCAGTTCCATCAGTTCTTCCCCGTTTGTTCCGTAAAACAGATCCTGACCGAACTTTCCCGACATGATCGCATCGTAATTCGCCATAAATCCTTCTGTCGCACAGTTAAGCAAAAATCCCTGTGCATTTACAATCCAATTTTTCACGGCGTAAGATTCCGGATCATGCACCCGCTTTTGTATTCCCCTCTCGTAAAGCTGCCGAAGTCTGTATGCGGGTCGAAACGTACCGTTTCGTTTCTTCTCTTCCAACTCTTTTAGTTCCCGCTCCAGATCCGCATATCGGATAAATCCTTTCACAAAAGAATCTTCAATATCCGCCGTCTTATAGGCAAGATCATCCGCCGCTTCCAACATATATGTCAGCGGATGCCGGTTTCTTCCCGCCCCTGTCTCTTTTGTCACTTTATGAAATATTTCCTCGTCCGCAAAATAATATCCCATCTTCCGGTCTTTTATATTTCCACTGTTCTCATCTATCTGCAAAGATGATCCGGGGTATTTAATGATCGTATTCAGGAGCGCATATGTCAGATTCATACCATGCTCATCGACAAGATAGTGCAGTCTTGTCACAAGACGAAGCGCCTGAGCATTTCCTTCAAAGTGAAAAAAATCCTGTTTCATCTGCGCGGTAAACATCTCGGAAACATTCTTTTGGCAAAACGTAAGTTTCGGAAGATTTCTTTCAAACCATTCCCGGATCGCAATTTCTCCAAAATGTCCGAACGGAGGATTTCCGATGTCATGGATCAAGCCCGCACACTCAAGTATATGAGAAATATCCTCTTTCATCTGAGGCGTAAATCCTGAGTTTTTCCGATGCTCCAGTATATTTTCTCCTATCGTCTGCCCCAGTGATTTCCCAAGCGAAGATACTTCCAGAGAATGAGTCAGCCTCGTCCTTACGAAATCGCTTTTATCAAGAGGGAAAACCTGCGTCTTATCCTGCAGCCGGCGAAAAGATGCACTTCCGATTATGCGGTGATAGTCTTTTTCAAATTCACTTCTTAGATCGCCCGCCTTTGCAAAATTCCCGCCTGCTCTCTCACGTTTTGTCGAAAGCAGCCTGCTCCATTCCATACGTTATCGTCTCCTTTCCTTCCTCCCGCAAACAGGCGGAAGCGCCAAAATCCACATTCCGAAGTTGTAAATGGCCGCCAAGTCTCAGGCAAGCCCGAACTTTGACATATCGCCGTTGCAAATCAACCCCACAGAAAACTCTGCGGGGCTGTATCACTTTCCTTATTGTTCAATTATCCGCCGAATTGAAACGAAACGTCAATCGAGATAAATCGGCGGTTCATACGCCTTGCCGAGTAAAGCTTTCTTACGTTCCTGAAGTCCGAGAAATGCCCACTCTGTCATATCTGTCCATTTATGGATCGTACGGTCATACACCTGAACGTATCCGATCCTTGTCGGATGCATCCGCACGCTGTTCGACTGGTATTCTTTTCCGGTGTACGGATTCACATCGCCTGCCTGAGTATCCTCATCCGCATCATCATGTGTAATGACCGGCTCAAAATCTTCCGTGCTCCCGCTTTCTGCAAATGCCGTTTCATCTTCTGCCGCATCTTCTGTCCATTTTGCATCCGACGAAACAGACTCATCTTGAACTACAGCTCCTGCTTTGTCGGCATGATCCGTATCGTTTTGATTTACATTTTCTCCGATACCGCTTTCTCCGACCGCATCCGTCTGCACTTCATTTTCTTTTGGCGAAACTTCTTTTTCCGCTTTTGACTGTGAATCTCTTCTTCTGAAAAAACTTCCGAGCCTGCGTTCTTTTTTCGGCTTTTCGAGTTCCTTTTTAATCTCTTCTATCGACTCGCCCGCCTGCACGTTCTTTTCAAGTTCATTCAACTCTTCATGAATTTCGTATAATTCGCCGATCGTCATATCGCGATCGTTCGATACCTCTTCTCCCGGTGTCTCTAACCCTTCCGTATCCGGCATACTCATATCCGCTTCTTTTTCCGGCTGGATATATTCTGCCTCCACAGATTCTTCCGGCTGGATATACTCTGCTTCCACAGGTTCTTCCGGCTGGATATACTCTGCCTCTACAGGTTCTTCCGGCTGAATATACTCTGCTTCCACAGGTTCTTCCGGTTCAATATACTCTGCTTCTGCCTTGTTTTGTGCAAACTCTTCTGTATGCTCAAACATCTCCGGCACAGTCTCTTCGATCAGTTTTTCTTCCGGCTCTGCATACTCCGCTTCTGCCTGCTCTTTTGCTGTCAGCTCTTTATGACCGGAGGCTTCTACAGCTTCAACTCTCGCTGCCGCCGCACGCTCCAACGCCGCAATGCTTCTTACTTCCCCTGCCCCTTCTGCCGACATGATACTCAAATGAAACGGACACTCAAGCATTTCCGCGATCATACGCATATCCTGTTCCTGAAAATTATCTCTGCCAAGACGCTGTGTCAGGTTCTGTCTCGACATTTTCTTCCCTGTTTTTTCCTCGATCAATTCCGCAAGCTGCTTGATCGTCATTCCTTTCCTTCCGAGAATGATCTTGACTTGTTCCCCAAATGTTAAATCCTGCATTTTTTCCTCCTTATGTATATTTATACTCTTTACCAACCCTTTACGGTATTCCCCATATACTTTATCCTATCTCTTTTTCCCAGTCTGCGTCAAGAGATTTTCCGCAATGCGGTTTTTAGAACCAGCGCGGACCGGACTGTTGCTTATACTTATACTTATGCGATTCTTCTGCACGGTACTGTCAGGCTTTTTATTGAAGAAGATATTCTTCCAGTGTCAGATTCTTTTTCATGATCTCTTCCGCCGCCGTTTTCCCTACATACCGATAATGCCACGGTTCATAAATGATTCCCGTGATATCCACCTTTTCCGGAGGATATCTTAAAATAAATCCATATTCCCAACAATGTTCCATCAGCCATTTTTGTTCGTCCGTCTCTCCCTGCCGGTCATCCAGACCTTCATACTCGGACGCTATAATATCCACTGCAAGTCCGGTCGCATGTTCGCTCGTTCCCGGAACTGCCACTGACTTTTTCGTCTCATCATAAGCTTCCAAAGGCGTACGTCCGTTTGCCATCCAGTCCTGCATGGTTGCATTAAACACTTCCTTCTGCTTCTCAGAAGAACGGTAAGCGGAAGCGACATACATACTAAGTCCCGCTTTTGCCCCATCGTCAAGCATCTGCCGAAGAGGTTCTTCGATACGCGCATCGACAAACCGTTCGCTTTCCAACTCCACCATAGATTCCGGCACATAAGAAACATCCAGAGGATGAGAGTCGTTGACAAGAACCAATGCCCACCCTTCTTTGTCGCTTCCTAAAGCCTCTGCGCTGTTATTCGCCGCCTCATGCTTCATGATCTCTTCTTTCAGCTCATTTGTTTTCTTTTTTAATTTTTCTTTTTCTGCGGCAAATTCCGCTTTATTTTTTGACAAAACCGACTTCGCGGCAACTCCTGTACACAGAACTCCCGCCACAAGACCGATCGCTATGCCGATGACCAACATTCGTCTCAGCCGGAATTCTCCGGTCAATTTTTTCATAATTTCAACTCCATATCTATATCGGCGGCAATCTCTTTCTCTGTAGAACAGATCGCCATTTTATATAGTTTATTCGGATGCTCATATTCCCGGTAATAATAAGCTTGCCGAAACAGATCCGGTTTCCGTATCAAAACCGGCGGATTTCCCAATCGTATCTCAAACGAGTCAAGCGAAAGCTTCATACCGAATCTTGTCGCTTTCAAAAAACTTTCTTTGAGCACCCAGTATCTGTAAAATATATCCGCCCTCTCCTCCGGTGTCTTTCCCGACATCACTGCCTCATATTCCGAACCGCAAAAATACCGTTTTGCCAAATGCTCCCGCGCCCTGCCGATCTGCTGAATATCACACCCGACCTGTATGCGTTTTCCCTCTGTCAAATCCCCTCCCATACAGACGGCACACATGACAAACTCCCCTGAATGTGACAGATTAAACACTGTTTCCTTCGGAAGTCTGTATTTCTTCCTCAACTTCTCCCACAGACTCCATGCCGCCACGCTCTGCGCTCTCTTTAAAGGATCTGCCTGCGCCATTGCCTTTTCTTTCCGAAAACGGGGAAGCCATTCAAAATATTTTATATATATTTCTTTATCGTAAAGCGGCGTAATGTCCGCCGCCCATCCCTTTACCATACTTTTCCTTATCTGTCTCTTAAATATCTCACTTCAAACGTTTCAATCGTGATCGGTTTATTAAACAATGTTCCCTGTGCATAATCACAGCCGATCTCCCTGAGTACATTAAACTGATCCTGAGTTTCCACGCCCGCTGCCTGAACAGACGCTCCCAACTGTCTGCATATGTCGATAACAGCCTGCGCCACGATCCGGCTCCTTCCGTTTCCGACAATATTTGAAATCACGCTCTTATCCAGTTTCAATCCGTCGAACTCCATAAGAGACAAGATCGAAAAACTTGAATCTTTTGCACCGAAATGATCCAAGATCACTCTTACATTTCCTTTTCGTATCTTACTGCTCGTCTCTGCCAGCATCTCCTGATTCATATCGCTGCTTGATTCCGAAACTTCAACTTCGAGATACTCGCATCTGACATGATGTTTTTCTATGAGATGCAGCATTTTATCCGCAAGTCCTTCCTGCCGAAGAGTTGCCCCTGCAAAATTCACCGAAACCGGGATCATCGGAATATCTCTTACTTCCCATTTATGAAGCGTTTTGCACACTTCCTCAAACACATAAAGATCAAGGTAATGGGAAAGTTTTGTTTCTTCCAGCATATTAAGATATCTTCCCGGATCTACTATTCCGAGATCTTTGTGATGATAGCGCACAACCGCTTCCGCTCCGCCGACCTCGCCTGTGAGCGTATCGATCTTCGGAACAAGACATACGATAAAATTCCCGTTTTCAATATCTTGTAAAAGATCTTCTTTTATGATCGGTTCGTGATGTCCTTTTTGCAAATTTTTGTAATATTTTCTTTTTTCCTCGCGCATCATCACTTCCGCGTTGTTGACAAGCTTGTCTACCTCGATATCGATCTTCTCCCACGCATAGCCGATAGAAACAAGTCCGAGACTGATATTGTCAAGCTTTGTATGCACCGCATGAACCTGTTTTGTAAAATCCTGATAAGACGTATTTTCTACAAGCACGAGATACTCATCTCCCGTCAGCCGATATGCTTCCCCACTGTGAAAATACTCCTCCAGAACTTCTCCGACACGAATTACGACTTCGTCTCCGTAATCTCTCCCGAACTCTTTATTAAAATTTTTCAGTCCGTTGATATCGACGGAAAGCGCGCCGATCGATTTTAATTTCTTCTCATCCACAGTATCAAAATAGTGAACAAGACTGTTTCTGTTCAAAAGACCGGTAAGATCGTCATGATAACTCAGATATTCCTGCTGCTTCTGCATCTTCTGCAGTGCGATTGCCTGCGGAATATACTGAACGATAGCGCGCATCAAGTCGATGGTGCAGCCTCCCCGTCTGACTCCGACAACCGCAAGAACAGCAGTCACATCTTCACTGATCGGAAGAAACACGCTATAATCCCGAGCCGTCGTATCGGTAATCTCTGTTTTCATCCATTTCGGCTGACGCTCTTCCGGGAGAAGTTTCATCCGATCGCGCTGCCACTCGATATTCTCATCGCACCACTCGTAGATCGTCTCGATGTCTCCTCTGTCTTTTTCAATATAATAAGCATACTCCGCATCATAATAGCTGCGAACCGTACTTAATATTTCGTTTACGATCTCGCTAAGAGACCGGATTTTGTAACCTTCACTCATAATTCCCCGCCCGTTTCATTTTCTTTGATCTGTAAATCCATATATTTATTTAAACTGTTCTGTCTGACATTTTTCTGTGCATTTTAATGCAAATAATTTACTTGCATAAGCATTATTATTTTAGTATACAGCCATATAAAATGCAAGATAAAAAAAGAGCCAGTCACTCGTGATCTGACTCTTTTTATCTGTTTCTTTTCACAAACATGCTATCGATGTATCCTTTCGACAACCGTAAGCATCTGTCACACTTAATAGTGGATCAGGTCTTTCGCTCCCTGTGCAAGTTTCAGGCGGTTCATCGCCCGAGCAAGAGATGCCTGCGTGTGGTAATATTCCTGAATGCTTTGTTTCTGCCGCATCCGCTCTTGTGCATGTTCCCTTTGTTCTCTGGCATGACGCACGTCAATATCTTCCGGGCGTTCCGCCGTATCGACGAGCAGTGTCACACGGTTATTCACGATCTCCGCAAAACCTGTTCCGACTGCGATTTCCGTCACTTCACCTTCTGTTGATTCCATGCGCGCAATACCGACAACAACGGCGATCACCATATTTTCATGGTGCGCCAGTACGCCTTTTTCTCCGTCCGGCGCCGGAATCGTCAGTTTCTTACATCTTCCATTGAAAAATACTTTATCACTTGCTATGATTCTCAATCCAAATGTATCCATAATACACCTCTGCCTACTCCGCCGCCTTTGCTTTCTCGATCACATCGTCGATTGAACCTACATTGAAAAATGCCGACTCAGGATACTCGTCCATCTCTCCGTCGATGATCATCTTAAATCCTCGGATCGTCTCTTTCAGCGGCACATATTTTCCCGGAACTCCGGTAAACGTCTCAGCCACAAAGAACGGCTGCGACAAAAACTTCTGGATTTTTCTCGCACGCATAACGGTTGCTTTATCTTCATCCGACAACTCTTCCATACCGAGGATTGCGATAATATCCTGCAGTTCTTTATATTTCTGAAGAATCGCGATCACTTTGTTCGCCACTTCGTAATGCTCTTCCCCAACGATCTCCGCTTCCAAAATACGGGAACTTGACTCCAGAGGATCAACTGCCGGATAGATACCTTGCTCTACCACTTTTCTCGAGAGAACCGTCGTCGCATCCAAATGAGCAAACGTCGTTGCCGGAGCCGGGTCTGTCAAGTCGTCGGCAGGAACGTATACCGCCTGTACGGAAGTAACCGAACCGTTTTTCGTTGACGCGATCCTCTCCTGAAGTTCTCCCATTTCCGTAGCAAGCGTCGGCTGATATCCGACCGCCGACGGCATTCTTCCAAGAAGCGCAGACACTTCCGATCCCGCCTGTGTAAAACGGAAAATATTATCAATAAACAACAAAACATTTCTGTGTTCTTCATCGCGGAAATATTCTGCCATAGTAAGCCCTGTTTCCGCCACGCGCATACGCGCTCCCGGCGGCTCGTTCATCTGACCGAACACTAACGCCGTCTTTTCAAGAACTCCCGATTCTTTCATCTCTGTCCACAAGTCATTTCCTTCACGGGAACGCTCTCCTACTCCTGTGAATATGGAGTATCCGCCATGCTCTGTCGCTATGTTTCGGATCAGCTCCTGAATAAGCACCGTTTTTCCTACTCCGGCGCCGCCAAACAGTCCGATCTTTCCCCCTTTTGCATAAGGAGCAAGAAGATCGATTACTTTGATTCCCGTTTCCAGGATCTCAACAACCGGGCTTTGGTCTTCAAATGTCGGAGGATCTCTGTGAATCACCCACTGATCTGCATCTGTGATCTGTTCGCCGTCATCTACCGTCTCTCCAAGTACGTTAAACAATCTTCCCAGCGTCTTCTCTCCGACCGGAACTTTAATCCCCGCTCCTGTTGCAGTTACTTCCATGTCTTTGTGAAGCCCTTCGCTTGCAGCCAGCATCAGACAGCGAACTTCATTGTTTCCGAGATGCTGCGCCACTTCCATAACACATTTCTTTCCGTTATTTTCAACTTCCAAAGCGTCTTTGATAAAAGGAAGGTTCCCGTCTTGAAACACAACGTCTACAACAGGACCCATAACCTGTATGATTTTTCCTTTATTCATGATCTTTCTCACTTTCTTAGAACTATAGCGGCATTCTGCCGCCTGTTTGACATACTGATCTTCCCGAGGTATCAGCCCCGGCTTTTTTCTGCTGCATTTCTATTTTCGCTGTGCCCTTGCCCCGCTGCACACTTCTGTAATTTCCTGTGTGATCGCCGCCTGCCTTGCTCTGTTATATATGATCGACAAGTCATGGATCAGACTTTTCGCACTGTCTGTCGCAGATTTCATCGCCATCATGCGGGCGTTATGTTCGCTTGCATATGCTTCCACAAGCGCTCCGTAGACGATTCCGGTCACATAATTCGGAATGATACTATCCATTACCGCTTCTGCAGACGGATACAGCGCGATTGCTTCTCTGTGCACGTTCAACGGCATTTTCATTTCGTTAAACGAGCTTCTTTCAAGCGGAAGAAGCTTCATTACTTCTGCTTCTGCCTGAACAGAATTTTCCATCCTCGTATAAACAATATAGATCTCGTCCAATTCCCTCTCCCTGAACTGGTCGAGCAGAACCGCGGCAATATCCCTCGCCCTGTGCATCGTCGGATTTTGTACCGTATATTGAAAATTGGTATCGATCTGCACGTCCCGCTTTGCAAAGTAATGACGACCGAGTTCTCCTACGATAAACAATTTATGAATCCCCGGACGGGCCAGTATCTCTTCTTCTAATTTCACGATATTATGATTATACGCCCCTGCCAGTCCTTTATCCGCCGTAATAACGATCGAACCGATCTTGCGCTCTCCTTCCGGAACATTCTCGCGCGCCGAAAAATATCCATGATGCAAGTCCGGCAAATGTCTGAGTATTCTCGATATTTCGCCTTGCAGGCCATAAAAGTAAGGCTCTGTATCCGCAAGTTTTTTCTTCGCATGGGTCATTTTCGACGAAGAGATCATATACATCGCGTTCGTAATCTTCATCGTATCTTTTACACTGTTGATACGGCTTTGTATCTCTCTGATATTTGCCATATTATCACCTGCTCTTTTTAAATTCCTCTGCGATCAACACAATCTGATCGATCAATTCATCAGACAACACTTTTTTCTCTTCGATCTCTTCGCCGATATTTGGGTATTTCGTATCAAACCACGTCATGAGATCAAGACGGAACTGACGTATTTCTTTTTTATCGATGCCGAGGAATATTTTGTGTGTCGCGGCACAAAGAGTAATTACTTTTTCATGCAGTGACATCGGATGATATAACGGCTGTTTCAAAAGTTCCATCAGTCCGCTTCCATATTCCAGCTGTTCCTTCGTCGCAGGATCCAGGTCCGAGCTAAACTGTGTAAACACTTCCATCTCTCTATACTGCGCGAGATCGATACGGATACTTCCCGACGCTTTTTTCATCGCCTTCGTCTGTGCCGCCCCGCCTACACGCGATACGGAAAGACCGACATTTACCGCCGGACGCATGCCCGCCGCAAACAATCCGCTCTCCAAAAAGATCTGTCCGTCTGTGATCGAGATCACGTTCGTAGGAATATATGCAGATACGTCTCCTGCCTGTGTCTCGATGATCGGCAGCGCAGTGATCGAACCGCCGCCGTTTTCATCACTTAATCTGCTTGAGCGTTCCAGCAGTCTTGAGTGAAGATAAAATACATCTCCCGGGTAAGCCTCTCGTCCCGGAGAACGTCCGAGCAAAAGGGAAAGCGCCCTGTATGCAACCGCATGTTTTGACAGGTCGTCATACACGATCAATACGTCTTTTCCTTTATACATAAAGTATTCTGCCATTGCGGTTCCCGCATATGGAGCAATATACTGAAGCGGCGCGCAGTCGCTTGCCGTTGATGACACGACGATCGTATAATCAAGAGCGCCGTTTGTCTTTAATGTATTAACAACTTTTGCTACCGTAGACGCTTTCTGTCCGATTGCAACATAGACACAGATCACATCTTTGTCTTTTTGATTCAAAATCGTATCAAGAGCGATCGACGTTTTCCCTGTCTGTCTGTCTCCGATGATCAGCTCTCTTTGCCCTCTTCCGATCGGAAACATAGAGTCAATAGAAAGGATTCCCGTCTCCATCGGAACACTGACAGATTTTCTGTCAACGATTCCGGGCGCTTCCTGCTCAATCGGACGATAACCGTCGGCTTCTATACTTCCTTTTCCGTCTATCGGCTCGCCAAGCGCATTTACGACTCTTCCTATATAAGCGTCTCCAACCGGAACTCCGGCTCTCTTTCCCGTACGGGTTACTTTCGTTCCTTCACTGATTCTTGTATCGCTTCCGAAAAGAATACAGCCGATCTCGTTTCTTCGGATATCCTGAACCATTCCCTTCAATCCGTTTTCAAACGTAACGATCTCACCGTACATCGCATGATCTATTCCATAAATCGAAGCGATCCCGTCGCCTACTGTAATGACAGTTCCCACTTCACTGTCTTTGCTCATCATATCAAAATTCTCAATCTCTTCTTTTAAGATCGAAATGATTTCATTTGAGTTGATCGAACTCACCTCGCTCACCTCCGTGTTAATCTTTGTTCTAATCTGTCCAGACGGCCTTTCGTGCTCCTGTCATACTCATCGTTTCCTACCCGCAGAATAAATCCGCCTATCAGAGAATCATCTTTTTTCATCTCAATATACGCGCGTTTTGCTCCGTATTTTCTGCACAAAAACGATTCCATGCCTTTTTTTTGTTCTTCACTTGGAAGCGCCGTGTAAAAAAGAACCGCTCTTATGATCTGTTCCTCCTCATCTGCCCGCATATCGTATGCGTCAAAAATTTCTCCAAGCAGACGAACCTTACGATAACGGCAGACAATCTTCAGAAAGTTTCTCATTTCCCGCGGAAACACTTTATCTATGACCTGTTCCTTCTTCTCTTGACGAATCGTCGGATTGTCCAGAACATCTGTGATCTGCGGTACTTCCGAAAATATTTCACGAGTTTTTTCTATCGTCTCTTTCGGAATATTCAGTTCAAAAAGCGTTTCTGCGTATCTCACTGCCGAAGAAGAACAAATTACTTTTCTATTTGTTTTCATTTCCGTGTCCCTCTCCTGTTTCTCTTAGAAACTGATCAAACAACTGACTCTCTCTTTCTTCGTCCGACTTCCCGCCTGCAATCTTCGCCGCCGAAGCGATCGCAAGACCGGTGATCTCGCCCTTCAGTTCATGGATCGTTTTTTCCCGTTCAATGCGGATTGTCTCTTTTGCCGACGCGATCATGCTGTCCGCTTTGTTCCCCGCTTCTTCCAGAATACGGTCATACTCTGCCTTTGCGCTTTTTCTTGCATTTTCTACGATCTGAACAGACTCCTGTTTTGCTCCGTTTAACGCCGCTTCATATTCTTGTTTCATTTTAAGAGCGCCATCCTGCGCATCCTGCGCGCTCTGCAGTCCGTCTGCAATCAGTTGTTTACGTTTCTCCATAATGTCTGTCACAGGCTTGATCAGAAAATGTCTCAGCAAGAGATAGAGAATTATCACATTTATTATTGTATAGACAAGATTCATATTTATTTCTATCATCTTTTTCCCATGCCTTTCCCGTCATTTTCACAATGTAACATCTGACTTTATTAACCGAGAAGAATGATGATCAAAATTCCGATAATAAATCCATAAATAGCCGTTGCCTCCGCAAGCGCACATCCGAGAATCAGATTCTTACTGATCTTACTCTCTGCTTCCGGCTGTCTTGCGATCGCTTCTGCCGCTTTTCCTGTTGCGATACCGATACCGACGCCTGCTCCGATACCTGTCAATACTGCTACTGCTGCTCCGATTGCTATAATTGCTTCCATGTTTTTTGTTCTCCTTTAATTTTTTAATCTGTTTGATTGTTTTTTATTGATTGTTTTTTATTCTTAATCGTTTCCATCATTTGAAACAGCCCGGCTGTTTATCTTTTGATTCTATTCCATTTCCTCCGTCATAAATAACGCGGTCAGAAATACAAATACATATGCCTGAAGAAGCCCGTCAAAGATATCAAAATAGAAACTTACGGGGATCGGGCAAATAAGCGGCACAAAATATTTCAAAAGTTCCAGCACTACAAATCCCGCCAGCATATTTCCGAAAAGCCGCATACAAAGCGACAATGGGCGGATCACAATTTCCAATATCGTAATCGGCGCCACAACCGGAACCGGCTTTGCAAAATGTTTCATCCAGTGGACTACTCCGTTTTTATGAATTCCCGAAAATTCAATCACGCACATACTCATGATCGCCAGCGCCGCAGTCACATTCAAGTCTTTTGTCGGCGGTTTAAAACCTAACAATCCGATCGTATTCGACACTGCCAGATAAAGAAGTACCGTGATAAGATACGGCACATAAGCTTTATTTTCTTTTCCGATAATTCCTTCAAAGAAATCCTGCGCCCAACCGATCATTGACTCCAATGCAAGCTGTACCTTTCCGGGATTTTCAACCTTAAGGTTTCTTACTAATATAATGGATAAAAGAACCAAAACTGCCATAATGATCCAAGTGACAACAACCGATTCCGAAATTCCTCCTAAAACAGGAAGTTTCAAAACCGTTTTACAATTCAGTTCCTCCATCAATGTTTCTGTCAGATTTCCCGTATTGCTCCCTCCTTTTTCTTTGCTTTTTTATTACAGGCTTCCGTTCGTTTTGGGTATAAAAAAAGAGCTCTTTTCCATCGAGAACCGTTCCCCATCGAACCCCTGTTATATCTTCATCTCTTAGGTCCGACCGTTTTCGGTACAAGCCGTTTTTTCTGTATTTCCGGCTTCCCTAAAAGTCGAGTAAAACATTACACCCGAAGAATATTTTTGTCAATATTTCCACTTTATTTTCTGTTTTGGCAAAAAATCCGTTTTTTTCTTTCATTTTGCCACCTCATAACATAAAAAAAGATGAAAATTTATTCAATTTTCATCTCTCTTTTTTAACAATATTCTTTTTCTGTAAATTATCAAAAATTATATACAATGCACCCGCTGTTTTTGCAATATATTTTGTCGCTTTCCACAATCTTTATGTCTATTTTTTAACAAACATTGTCAAAAATAGACTTGTTTCTGTGATAATGTTTATAAAACCACATCTATTGTACCGACTGCCGTCTCCCAAGCGCCGCTTATGACGCCTGTTTCATATACCTTTTCTTCTTTCTGTCATCTGTCTCCGTTTTTTGCACTGCCTTTCGGCACTTTCTGCGATTTCTCCTGTATATCTTGCTCCACTTCCGAAGACTCTCTCGCAATTCTCAAAAAGTCTCTGTCATGCGCTTTTCTTCTCGGTATAAAGCTTCCTGCCACCTTTCCTTTTCCTCTGCTTTTCACATAGAAAAATCCAAGTACGGAAAATACAGCCGCGCCGATAAAATTAACGATCAAATCCTGCATCGTATCAAGCAGTCCGATATCAAGATATCCTCCCAATCCAAGAGATTGTCCGTTCACCGCAACATCTGTTATGTTTTGTATCGCATACGGCACATTATGTCCGCCCGGATCAAGCATAACAGATCGAATCGTATGGATAACCGTATCTTTCTGCATATCGAGTTCCATGATCATATCCATCCCAAACTCAAAAAACTCCCACACAACTCCGATCGTCATCGAAAAACAAAACGCTACGATTGCCGTAAAAAGCGGCGACAGTGAAAAAACCGTCCGGTCACTTCTGTTCAGCAGATCAACAAGCGAAAATCCGATCGCCGCCGCAAGAAAACCGTTCAATGTATGTAACACTGTATCCCAGAACGGAAATACAAGATAAAATTCACTGATCTCGCCGAGTATCTCTGCCGAAAAAATAAATACAAGAATGATAATCTCCAATGCTGTCGGCAGTTCCACTTTAAATGTAATCTGTGCCAAACTCGGAATCACAAGCAAAAGAAGCGTAAGTATACACAAAAATACATTTTCATAATTCCGATTCAAAAGTTGGAGCACGAGCATAATGATCACAAGCGCCCTCAATGTAAAATACACTATAGCCGAACTTTTATGTTCCCTTAGCTCCATGCTAAGAGCTGTTGTCCAATTTTTAAATTTTCCGGCCGCTTTCTTATTATCTCTTTTGCCATTTACGTCATTTACATTATCATTCTTATTTTTCTTTTCTCTCATAAACCTCTTTCCTCTGTTTCTGATCTTTCCTTATCAGACCCTTTGCCGCTTTTCTATTCAAGACCGCCTTCTTTACTTTTTTACTTTTACAGTTACATGTATAAAATTATACCTGCCGCTCCGCTTACGAGCATCAGCATGATCGGGTTGATCTTCCGCTTCCGCGACAAAAACAACACTCCTCCGAAAATAGCTACCGCGCCGATATCAAGCGATTCTTTCATTGTTTTTAAATCCGGATCTCCTGTTCCGAAAAAAGAAAGCAATATGATCGTTGCCGCGGCTGATACGATCAATCCCAGAGAAGCTGCTTTCAATCCGTTAAGCGTCTCAAAAATATAGACTGACTCTTTATGCTTCTGAAAAAAACGATACAGAGTCAATGAAATCGCAACTCCGCAAAAAACGCATCCGACTGTTGCCACAACCGCGCCTGCCGCACCTGCGATCTGCAAGCCGACAAACGTAGATGTATTCACTGCCAGAGGACCGGGCGTCATCTGAGATATCGTAATAATATCCGCAAATACTTTTTCTCCGATCCATCCCGCTTTTACTACAACTTCTTCATGGATCGAAGGGATTACCGCATACCCGCCTCCGATACTGACAAGGCCGATCTTCAAAAATGTCAAAAATAATTTTAAAAGAATTTCCATTTGTGACCTCCGCTTCTTACGTAAACCCGAAGGATACAAAGCCCGCAGCATACTGCCAGAATCAGCGCCACATTTACATCAAAAATAAAATTTGCTATAAAGGCGATCGGAATAAGGGAAAAAAGAAAAAATGATTTTTCTTTCAATATCACAGTGCACATATCTGCTACAACACTGACGATCAAAGCCGCAACTCCGGATTGCATTCCTTTTAAAACAGCGGCAACAATTTTATTTGCAATAAATAAATCATAAAATCCTGAAATGATTCCGAGAATCACAAGCGGCGGAATTACAGAAGCTGCACAGCTAATCACCGCCCCTGCCGTTCCCGCCGCCTTATACCCCGACAACGCCGCCAGATTCACCGCGATCGCCCCCGGACTTGACTGCGCCACAGCGGACATCTCCATCAGCTCATCTTCTGTAAATATCTTTTTCTTTTCAACAAAACTTCGGCGTACAAGAGGAACAACAACATAACCTCCGCCAAACGCAAACATGCTGATATAAATATTCACTGCAATCAGCCACAAGTAAATGCCCGGTGTTATTGACTTTTGTTCCTCATTGCTCATTGTGATTCCTTCCTCTTTCCTGCACCTTTCATTCCGGCATGCGTAAAATATATTCAAACGGGCATACCAAAAGATCAGTAAGGTTTCTCAGCCGCCTTGTTTCTTTGTTTTCATTCGTTTAATTACTTTCAAACGGGTAAATTCTTCACGCTCTTTTTCTTCCAAAGCATTCGTGATCGTATATACAAGTGATGTATACATCGGAATCGTGATATTCTGCAATGCATTTGCCCTCTTCTGCGTCTTTTTGATATTTCCCGCAAGGCGGTACGCCGCATTTTCTACCATAGACAATTTCACCGTCAGATCTTTTACCTTGCGGAATGCTTCTCTCGCCTTATCGATCGATTCACGGGTCGTACTAAATGAATACGTTGGCTTTCCGGCATCAGGCATATATTTGACATGAGGGATTTCCGTTCCCATAATACTGCGCGTCTGGATCGTGATCGAATTTTCGATCGGAACTGTATATGCAAGCATCTCAACATTGCTGATTCCGTTTTCGATGTTCGCCCTTTGCAGACATTCATACGCATAAGTGAACGTCGTGTCGATCTCTTCTTGGATCGTCCGTGCTTCATCGATCAGATCCATCAGTTCTCTGATCAGTATATTTCTTTTTTTATCCATCAGATCATAACCTTGCTTCGCCAACGCAAGCGAATTTTTCGCCAGCATAAGATTTCCTTTTGTCGGAAATGTACGCGGATCCATATGCCTCCTCCTTCCCCGCTTTTATTTTTACTCTGAAAGGATCAGTTTCTCTGCACCCTAACTTATTCTTCTTCAGACGGTTTATAATATTTATCAAGAATCTTCGTATCAACGCGGTCAAGCTCTTCTCTCGGCAAACGTCCGAGCAGTTTCCATCCGAGATCAAGCGTCTCCTCCATTGTACGGTTTTCATTCATTCCCTGACCGATATATTTTTCTTCAAATTCTTTTCCGAACTCAAGATACTTCTTATCAATAGGCGACAATTCATCCTCACCTATAACAGACGCCAGATTTCGGGCATCTCCGACTTTTGCATATGCGGAGAACAACTGATTTGCCAGATCCTGATGATCTTCTCTCGTATATCCCTCGCCGATACCGTCTTTCATAAGACGGGACAATGACGGAAGAATGTTGATCGGCGGATAGATCGACTGTCCGTTAAGGGGACGGTCAAGTACAATCTGCCCTTCTGTAATATATCCCGTCAGATCGGGAATCGGATGTGTGATATCGTCATTTGGCATCGTAAGAATCGGAAGCTGTGTTACAGAACCGTTCACTCCCTGTACGATCCCCGCTCTTTCGTAAATCGTGGCAAGTTCACTGTACAAGTATCCCGGATAACCTTTTCGGCTCGGAATCTCACCTTTTGACGAAGAAACTTCACGCATCGCTTCTGCAAAGGATGTCATATCAGTCAAGATTACAAGAATATGCATATTCTGTTCAAACGCCAGATATTCCGCCGCCGTCAATGCCACTTTCGGCGTGATAAGACGTTCCACAACAGGATCGTTCGCCAGATTCAAAAACATGGCTACGTGATCCGCAACCCCGCTCTCCTCGAACGTATTGCGGAAGAAATCCGCCACATCATGCTTTACACCCATTGCCGCAAATACGATCGCGAACTTTTCATCTGAATTTTCTCCCAGAGACGCCTGTTTTACAATCTGCGCCGCCAGTTGGTCATGGGGCAGACCATTTCCCGAAAAGATCGGCAGTTTCTGTCCGCGGATCAGCGTCGTCAGTCCGTCGATCGCAGAAATTCCTGTTCTGATATAATTTCGAGGATACTCTCTCTTCACAGGATTGAGAGGAGATCCATTCACGTCTCTTCTTAACGTAGAAGCAATCGGTCCAAGTCCGTCGATCGGATTTCCGATCCCGTTAAACGTTCTGCCAAGTATATCCGGCGAAAGCGCGATCTCCATCGGATGGCCTGTCAGTTTTGTATGCGTATTTTTCAGGGACATATTTTCAGAGCCTTCAAATACCTGAATAACGGCTTTATCTTCATATATTTCTACGATACGGCCGATCTTTCTCTGCGTACCGTCTACGACGAATTCCACGATCTCGTCGAAAAATGCATCCTGTACGCCCTCCAGCGCGATCAGCGGGCCGTTGATGCTGCTTAATCCTAAATATTCGATTGACATGATCTTCGGTTCTCCTTATGCATTCTTTTCCAAAACATTCTGATAAAACGCGTCGATATCACGATGATATTGAGCAAACATTTCCAATCTGTCGTTCGGCACATCATATTTGATCGAGATTACACGGTCGAAAATATTTTCCGCCTTCAGCACAGACATAGGATGCCCCATCGTCACAAGCGTCCTTGCCTGTTTATAAAGATATAAAATTGTGTCCATCATCAAAAACTGTTTTTCCATTGAGACACATGTATCGTCTTTATGAAATGCGTTCTGCTGTAAAAATCCCAAACGGATCACGCGGGCAATCTCAAGTACAAGCTTCTGATCATCCGGCAGAACGTCGCTTCCGATCAATTTTACGATCTCCAACAGGCTGCTCTCCTGATTCAGAAGCGCCATTAACCTATTTCTATAATCAACAAACTGCGGGGATACATTATCCTGATACCAATGGCTTAAATCGTTCAGATATTCGCTGTAACTTGTGAGCCAATGAATTGCCGGAAAATGTCTCGAATACGCAAGACTTTTATCCAGTCCCCAAAAACAGCGCACAAAACGTTTCGTATTCTGTGTGACCGGCTCGGAAAAATCACCGCCCTGAGGCGATACCGCTCCGATGATCGTAACCGATCCGTCTGTTCCGTTCAGATTGTGCATCATTCCGGCTCTCTCGTAAAACGCCGACAATCTTGATGCCAGATAAGCCGGAAATCCTTCTTCTGCCGGCATCTCTTCCAAACGTCCCGAAAGTTCCCTCAGTGCCTCGGCCCATCTGGACGTAGAATCTGCCATGATCGCCACATCGTATCCCATATCCCGGTAATATTCCGCCAGCGTAAGTCCTGTATAAATACTTGCCTCACGGGCAGCCACCGGCATGTTTGACGTATTTGCGATCAGCGTTGTTCTGTCCATAAGCGGATTGCCTGTCCGCGGGTCTGTCAATTCACCGAACTCTTCCAGAACCTGCGTCATCTCATTTCCACGCTCTCCGCATCCGATGTAAATAATAATATCCGCATCCGCCCATTTGGCGATCTGATGCTGAGTCATTGTCTTTCCGGTTCCGAATCCTCCCGGAATCGCAGCAGTTCCTCCCTTTGCGATCGGAAACATCGTATCGATGATACGCTGTCCGGTCACAAGCGGAACAGACGCCGGAAATCGGTGATGTGTCGGGCGGGGCACACGGATCGGCCACCGCTGTGTCATAGTCAGCTTCTTTTCACCGCCATCCGGAAGTTCTAATATAACGAGAGTTTCATCGATCGTATACTCTCCGTCTTTTACAACCTCTTTTACCGTTCCTTCCACATCCGGAGGAATCATACATTTGTGAAGGATCGCATGTGTCTCCGGCACTTCCGCTATAATATCTCCGCCATGAAGGTACTGACCTTTTTCAACGACGATGTGAGTCTTCCATTTTTTCTCTCTGTCAAGCGAATCCACGCTGACTCCTCTTGTAATAAACGCGCCGCCTGTCTCTGCAATTCTCTCAAGCGGACGCTCGATTCCGTCAAATATATTATTCAGGATTCCCGGCGCAAGCGTTACCGAAACCGCATTTCCGCTTGCGACAACTTCCTCTCCCGGTCTAAGTCCTGTCGTTTCTTCATACACCTGGATCGTCGTCCTGTCTTTATCAAGAGCGATCACTTCGCCTACTAATTTTTGTTTTCCGACATAAACCATTTCCGACATACGAAATCCTGTATTTCCTTTCAGGTAGATGACAGGTCCGTTAATTCCATAAATCGTTCCTGTGTTAAGCAATTCCGTCACCTCCTAAAAACAAAAATTTGTCATATTCGTCCTGGATCTGCGTTTTAAACGAATGGTCCATCAAAATATTACGCGAACGGATTACCGCGCGCACCCCGCCGATAAAATCTTCCGCACTCACCGTAAGCTTCGCCCCGGTTTCTTTTTCCAGCTCCGTACGTTTTTTTTCATCGGACGGATTAATATAAATAACGACCGGGTCATCGCCTGCAAACCGCTCTGCCTTTCGGATACACTTAACAAGAAAGTCGTCGTATGCTTTTGTTTTCATATAATCGTTCACAAGCTGCATCGCTTCTTCAAACACTTTGTCTTTCAGCTCCTGCTGCACTTTTCCCTGGCTTCGTTTAATCTCCAGCTGAGACTTTGCCAATGCCTGACTTACTGTCCGTTTTGCATTTGTCGTCTCTGCTTTTATGCGCGTTTCCGCCTGCCGCATCATCTCTGACTTATGGTCGCTGAATATTTTTTCCAGCGCTTCTCTGTGCGCATCTATGATCGCATTTCCTTCTGCGCGCGCCTGCTCCATAGACACAGTCTGCATATATGTGAGTTTTTCTTCAAGAGTCAACCGAAAGCCCTCCCTTTTCTACGATTTATCTGCTTCATTTGCCTGATTTATTTTCTGCTCTATCACTGCTTTGTCCGCTGTATTCTTCATTCGTCGGAATGAATATCTCCGCCTTATAATTTCAATCCGATCGCTTCCGTTATATAAGATGTGATAAAATCTTTTTTTCGTCCCGTTCCGTGCCGGTCCGGAATTTCCACAAGAAGCGGCATCTTACGTTCCAATCGGAATGTATCGATGATCGCCGGAAACTCCCTGCCGAATTTCTCTGTCAAAAGTACAATTCCTATACTTTTGTCTTCAAGAACACGTTCCAACGCCTGCTTTAGTTCATCTTGTTCATGAACGACAATGCCGTCTACTCCTGCCAGACGCATCCCGGTATATGTGTCAACATTGTCGCTGATCAGATACATCTTCATAACTTCAGATCCTTTTCCTTTCTGCCTTACCGTTTACGCTGCTCCCGCCGCGCCGTCCGCATGTATCTTTATTACAGGTTTCCTAAAATCATGAAGGAAATGATCAAACCATAAAGACACACTCCTTCTGCAAGACCTACAAAAATAAGAGATTTTCCGAGTACGCTTGAATCTTCACTGATCGCACCTAACGCTGCGCTGGCTGCGCTGGCAACCGCAATTCCGCCGCCGATACAGGAAAGTCCCGTAACGATCGCAGCCGCAAGATATCCCATGCCTGTTGCGAATCCCGCATCGGCAGTCACAGCTTCCGCAGCCTGTACATTCGGTCCGCCAAGAAGCATGATCGATGCAATCGCAAACGCTCCGAAAAAGAAGAAAGCATTCGTTCCTATTGCTCTTTTATAACGTTTTCTGCTCTTTTCCCCAAGAAGATAATACCCAAACGGTACGATAATGCTCACGATCAGCGTGATGATAAAAACGATTTTTGTTCCCATTGTCATTGTAAGTTCCTCCTATGATATGATGAATTTTAAGAAATCTATTTTCGGCTGTTTTTCTTTGTCTTTCTTTTTGCATACGGATCAAATGCATGACCGCTGCCTTTATAAAAACGGCTGAACAGTTCGTAATATTCCAGACGCAGCACCTGGATTCCGACGATCAGACCTTCGAATCCGCAAACGAACAGGTTTCCGAAGATCACGCCTGCCCAGTTCGGACTTCCGCTCTCTGCTCCCGCCAACTGCAGCACAACTTCCATGATCGCGGCATGACTCACCGCAAACGCTCCGATACGGATAAAGGAAATCGTATTAGAGAAGTAACTGAGCAATGTTTCAAAGAGTTCAAAAAATCCCTGCACAACAAACATTGCCTTTCCTGTCTCCATCTTATCCGCCCGCTTCTGAAGCATCCTCGTAAGGGGTTCTCTGAAAAAGATGAGCAAAAGCGGGATTCCGAACATGATCGCCATAACGATTCCGCCCGGAAGCGGATTTCCCGTCATAAAGAGAACGACTGTCACTACGACCGCAAGATAAAATACAAGTCCTGCCGCACCGTTCGGATCAAACCATGCGCTTTCCATATTTTTCCCTCGTACCGCATTGATAATGTGAAGCACCATCGCAACCATGATCAGAAACATACCGAACGCCACCGCAACAATAAACACCGTATTCAGCTTTCCGAGAAACGGCAAAGTCGTCATATGATCGATCGGCCGTATCCACAGCGCCGGAAGAACGTCTTCAAATCCGAAAATACTTCCAAACAGAAATCCGAAGATCGTGGAAAAAACACCTGCCGTCGCAATAATCCCCGCAAGCGGCGCTTTCTTAAACTTATAGACCAATCCTCCGCCGATCATCAAAAGCAGTCCCTGCCCGACATCTCCGAACATCACTCCAAAGATAAATGAGTACGTCAGACCGACAAACATCGTCGGATCCATCTCGTTATGTGCCGGGAGTCCATACATACTGACGAACATTTCAAATGGTTTGAATAATTTCGGATTTTCCAGCTTTGTCGGCGGTTCTCCGAAATATGCGTCATGATCGTCTTCCACAACGACGAATACTTTATCGTCTTCCTTTACTTCCTCAACGAATTTATCTACATCATCTTCCGCCATCCATCCGCACAGAATATAGTAATCTTCCTGTTTATCTTCCATTCTGGCCGCAAGTTTTCTCACATCGAAGTTATTGGACAGTTCTTCCAGCCTGTCCCTTGCCGCAACTAACTGCGGAGCGCGGTCCGCCAGCATCTCTCCTGCCTGTTTATCCAGATCTTCAATTTCTAAATTGACACGGGCAATCTCGTTTTCGAGTACCCGGTATGCCGTATCGGGAGTTCCTTCAAATTCATCCTTCAACTCGATTCTTTCAAAATGCAGCGACCGGAATACCGCGTCAACTTTCTGTGTCTCCGCCTGCGAAACGAAATATACTCCATAAACATAACTTTCATCCCGCTCTCCTTCTACGAAGATTGCTTTTAGATCATCCATAAGATATTTTTGCATCTTATGATAAAATTCCACTGCGATACGGCCGAAACGATAAGTGATATATCGATAATGAAGCACACGGTGAAGATCGCATTCCAACGGTCGAAACGGCGCTACGATCTGCTGTTTCGCCCTGTATTCTTCAATTTTCTGCTTAAGCTTTTCCTTTTTTTCCTGAAGTGTACGATAATCTTCATCCGCCTTGCGTACAAGCTCAAACATATCGTCAAGACCGAGTTTCGTATCCGGCTCTACTGTTTCTGCATTCGGAAGATATCCGACAAATTCATTTGCCTTACTTAACACTTCCCTGTAGGGGTTCAGCTCCACAAAAGGTCTTAAGTTATCTACTGTCTTAAGTTCCGACAGCGCAGACTCAAGCTGAATCTCATACCGCGAAAGATACTGATCGGTAACACGGTCGATATCATTTCGCGGACCTGATATATTAATAAATTTCATCTTTACGATCATCGGGTTCTACCTCCAATGTATGCTGCCGTTTCTCCCGGATTCAGTCCGTACCGGACGCATTCCATAACGGTTGTCAGCTTTTTCAATTCTTCTTCTTTTAAGAAGAGATAGGTGTTGATCGCGGAGACCGAATACGGATTCTTTCGCCGGTCTGCCGTGTACAGATGATGCAGACAGTCCGCATACATCTGCTCCATTGTCAAATTTTGTTTGAAATTATAATGCCGGGCATAAGTTGTTCTTATTACGACATTTTCAAACTCCTCGACTCCCGGAGCCTCCACCATATCTTTCACTAATTCTGTTGACAATTTATAGTGTATCGGAATCAGCATCAGATAGATATCCGCGGGCTTCATATTGTAATACTTTTTCGCCCTGTAGATCCACTGAATATTCAAAAGATCGATCTTTGACCCACGATCTCTCATAAACAGCTCAAGATCCGACTTTTTCAAAATCTTCTTCTGCTCTTTCCATGTAGATGTATAATAATAAAGATCCAACGCCAGATTGTAATCATAAAGAGTCACATTATCGGTATCTTTTATTTTTTTCAACGGAGCGTAATACTCCGTTTCTTTTAGATTTTCCACAAGCTCATCTGTCGTTCTGGCTGTGATCAGCTTTCCGATAGATATTTGCGAATACCGGTCAAAAAACGCACTTTTATAATTAAGATCAAACGGTTTCTTATAATGGTTGATCACGATACGCAGACAGTAATTGATCAGCTCGATCTCGTATCCTTTCATGATCAGCTTCATAAATTCTCTCTGACTCTGCCCGCAGAAACGGTAAATCTTTGTGTAATCGTGATAAAGCGACTGCACAAGCACCTTCTCTATGTTTCCTCGATGGATCTGATCTTCCGTTAAAGTGTCAAGCACTTCCGCATACGCCGTATTTTTCCGCAGATAGTCCGCAATATCCGGAACACTTCGTAAATTTGCTATATCCGCAAACTGCTCCGGCGTCAAAAGCTTCGCCTCCATTGCCCGGATCTTTGTCACAATCCCGCTGTACTTAAGTAAATTTCCCATAAGTTACACCTCTGTGATCCGTCTCAATATCTCATGCGCATATTCTGTATGCTTCTCTTCATATTCTTTCCGGAGGCTGCAGATCGTATCCTCACTTGCGCCGCTGCTGCTGTTAAGAACTCTCGACTGTTCTTTTTCCAACTGTTCCCGGATTTTCTCAAGGCGTGCTTTCGTTTTATTTTCTAAGTCCTCGTCAAATTTTTTCCGTTTTTCATCAAATTCCTGTCCAAGTACGTCTTTTTGCTCTTCTGCATGACGAACAATCGCAGACGCTGCATTTTCAATTTCCGTCAATTTATCCAAAATAGCGTCCATAAAAAGCCTCCTGTCAGCAATAATATATCCCTATGATACACCTTTTCCTCCAAAATGCAAGCCACATCTTCCAAAAATGCGCTCCCTTTAACATTCCCTTAACATCCGTCCATGTTATCCTCTGCCTAAACAGGAACGATTCTCAAACATCCGCAAATCTTTGACCTGACATATGCTGCACATTATGATACAATCTAGTATAACGACCAAAATACAAGGAGACACATATGAGACTTAGAAATATTCCCCGCGCCGACGATACTCTTCAGGCACATTTTACTGTAATCAAGAATCCGAAAGAGTTCCGCGGAAACTGGACTTCGGTTTTCGGAAACGACCGTCCGATACGGATCGAGATCGGAATGGGAAAAGGACGCTTCTTATTAAATATGGCAAAAACCTATCCTAATATCAACTTTATCGGAATCGAACGATATTCCAGCGTCCTGCTTCGGGCAGTAGAAAAATTTGACACCGAAGAATTTTCAGATTTGCCGAATATCCGCTTTGTCTGCATGGATGCAAGAGAACTGCCGGAAGTATTTGCCGAATCAGAAGTCGACCGCATTTACCTGAATTTTTCCGACCCATGGCCGAAATCACGTCATGCAAAACGCCGTCTTACATCAACAGAGTTTTTATCCCGTTATGAAAAAGTCCTCCCACCGCAAGGACTTGTGGAGTTCAAAACGGACAACACCCCTCTTTTTGACTTTTCTCTGGAACAGGTAAAGGAAGCCGGATGGACGCTTCAGGCTTTTACATACGATCTGCATCACAACAAAGAGCTAAACAAAGAAAATATTATGACAGAATATGAAGAAAAATTTTCTTCAAAAGGAAACCCGATCAATAAACTGATCGCAATGAGAAAATAACGGCGGCAGCACGGATATGCTATAAAAAGCAGGGTGAGACGCTTCCAACGAACCTCTCCCTGTTTTTTTCATATAATATAGAAAGATGTATGAGACGCTTTCCGGCCTCGCTTATTTAAGCCGTCTGTTCAATCCGTTCCTCAAAAAGGAGTTTATATGAAACGCAAACACCGAAAATACTATCTACATGAAATATGCTACTGCCACCCGAAACTCAACCGAAAACTTCTTATTATCAAAAATTCTTTTGATGAAGTATACAAAATCCTAAATTCAGACTTTTGTTCCCGCAAACATTCCTGACATCCGAATTTTCCATTCTCATATTCCCCCGCCGTTCATCGCAGATTGCAAATGCCGACAAGAACAACGCAGATTTTTAACAAAAGATAAAGAAAGATAAAAAAATTGATTTTTTTTGTAAAAAAGGGTTGATTTTTCATAATTTTTAACTTATAATAATTTTTGCGTTGTAAAAATAACACATTACTACAGGCGCGATTAGCTCAGTTGGTAGAGCACCTGACTCTTAATCAGGGTGTCCAGGGTTCGAACCCCTGATCGCGCAGTTTAGTCGCTGTTTTTGCGGACTTGAGAGCCGCGGGGACGGCGATTTTTTTGTTTGTTTTCTCAAGGACAAAAATCAAATAACCTCTTTCATTAACTTGTCAATATGCGATACATATAAATTAAATTACCTAATATTTCCTTTGAATTGTTAACTTTAATATTCATTCGTCTATTCCTCGCTTTCCTTTTGATGATTTTGGGAAGAAAAGCAGCCCGAACTTTTGCTCGTCACCGTTGCAAAAAGCGGACAGTATAATCACCATCCGCTTTTTTCACTTCTTAACTGTTTTTACTATTTACTTTTAACAGTTTACAGGCTTTCTATTTTTCCACAGACAACTCTCAGAATTTTTCTCAAGTCTTCGATATCAACAGTTCCGTTTCCGTTTACATCTGCCGCCTGCTTCTGTGCTTCGGTCAGTTCTGCCTTTTTACAGATACTTCTCAACGCTTCACGAACATCGCCGATCTCGACCTTTCCGCTTAAATTCACATCACCTTTGACAAATTCAACCTCATCTTTTACAAATTCGACTTGTACACGATCGGAATCAGATCTGATTGCGCGTTTTAATGTCATCCCCGTATAAACCTGACCATTTTCTTCGTATACCACTCCGTTGACAATCCAGTTTTTCACAGAATAACCTTTATTCGGAGTTGCCGTGAATTCAACTTCCGTATTCGAAGCGATCTGTGCGCCATTTGCAAGAGCCTCGTCAGACGCCGCATTAACTGCTTTCAAAGATCCGTTTGCGCCCGCTTCATATTGAAGTTGTATTTTCTCTTCTGTCCCGCTTTCTCCTTTAACGATAATTTTTACATCTACGCTTCCTTCCAAGTAATGATCCGTTGCATCCGCATGCACTGTCACAACTGTTTCTCCCGGCTTTTTAAAATGCAGTACACGGCTTTTATCCTCATATCCTTCACCCACTTCACAAATCTCAGGATTCTTAGACGTATAAGTTATATTTCCCGGCGCTTCAGCGCGTACAAACACATCTTTTTGTCCGACTTCAACTGTCATTTCCATATCTGCTACGGCAATCGGATGCTTCACTTTCTGATAATTTGCATCCAAAACATGTTTTCTTTGATCTCTTACTCCGTCCATGAATACACCTGTCTCATAATAGATCTTACCATTTGCAATATCAAGATCCCATATCTCTCTTGTATCATTTTCCTCTAACGACAAAACTTTCTCCGGTTCTGCCTTAGGATCAAAATTCCACTTCCAAATTGCTTTCGGCGTATTATAATAAAGCGCCCCGTTATAATATGCAATCTCTGCCGCTCCCGGTGCTTTTTCTCCAGCCTTTATGTTCCACTGATCATCTATCTTACAAACCAACTCAACCGGTTTCTCCGGATTTTTCGCATCATAACGCCAAATACCACATTCTAATTTATTATCTATCATATCCCATCCCGGATAATATATTCCGCCTTTATAAGCGCACATCCCGCGACCGCACGATTTCCACTTTGCATTATCATAAGTCGTATCTGTACAAGGCTCCACTGTTCCATTCGTATTATTCGGAAAGTGATCTGTATTAAATTTTGATTCACTGGACAACAAATAAGTATGTAATACTCTGTGGAGATCCGAAGGCAATTTGCCTGCCGGATCATCCCAAGTAATATCTAATAAGTACCATTTTCCGTTAATTTGAACCTGATTCCATGCATGCGCCTGATTCTTTGAACTTCCTCCCATAGCGTTACAAGGAATATTAAGACGGTTCATATAATATTTAAATGCCAAAGCATAACCTTCGCACACAGCTTGTTTTTCAAGAATAGCGCCCTCGATAGAATTACCTATTCCTCCGAATCCGTTCCACGAATATGAAATTGTATCAACTAAATGTTCATGTACTACTATAACCTTCTCCAAATCCGTTTCGCAATCTTTGGTTTTTTCTTTTACAATTTCCCACTCCCTTTCCAACTCTTCACTGCGATCGTAAGGACCGTCTCCCGACCCTAAATAGAGCGGATAATAATATTTTACTATGCTATTATTTTCCTTATCCTTTTCAATGTTATATTTCCTAAACGCCCAATAATACTCCGGATTCGCATAATGTATTCTGGTAAGCGTCGCAATTAAATCGTCCGAAGTTAATTTATACGCGCTTATATCGATCTTCTCTTGCTTTTCTTTCCAACATTTTTTCAGATACTCTTCTATCGGAATTAATGTATTATTTGCATTTCCTTCTGCCTGACGCACAGCCGCTTCTCCAACAGCCACCTCATCATATTCTCCGGCGCCGTATACTACAGATGTTCCTGTTGTCAAAAGTCCAACCGTAAGCGCCAATGCCACTGTTTTATATTTCCATTTCCTTTTCTTTTTTGTACAACTTATTTCCACCATAATTTTTCTATCTTTCCTTTTTTTCTCCAGATTATCACTATTTTTTTGATTCTTGAAGCCAAATTTTATTCTACCGGCTTCAAGAATCAATCTTTTATATAAAAAGCATTAATTTCTATATAATTACTGTCCTAGCAAGTCGCTCCGCCTTTCAAATGTTTCTGCGCCCTGATATTTTCATCTTTTCGTACCAACAGTCCGTCTCCTAAAAGCTGTTCCTGAACATTTTCAAACCCAAGTCTTTCTACCGTATCCGCAAAACGCTCTCCCGTGATTCCTTGTTCGCGGAACAAAAGAATTGCTTTTTCTACAATATCAAGAACTTCCTCTTTATCCGTAAATACTTTTTCAAGATATCTGCCTCTGGCAACTTTCTTGCCCCAGCGTCCGCCGATATATACGCGATATCCCGAAACGAACTCTTCCGTCACGCCAAACGGACATCTACTGATACAACGTCCGCAGTGATTACATACGTTTTCGTCGATCACGATCTTTCCGTCAACCATTTTAGCCGCCTGTATCGGACAGTTCTTTTCCACCTGACAGAGTCGGCATCCGCGACATTTTTCAAGATCGACCCACGGAACTTTCTGACCGATGATACCGAGATCATTCAAGTCCGGTTTCACACAGTTATTCGGACAGCCTCCTACTGCAATTTTAAATTTGTGCGGAAGCTTCACATCACTGTATCCGTGGAAGAATCTCTCATGGATCTCTTCTGACAATTCAAACGTATCGATCAAACCATACTGGCATGTTGTACCCTTACACGATACGACCGGACGTACTTTTGAACCCGTTCCTCCCATTTCAAGACCTGCCTGCATCAGATATTCACGCAGCGGTTCTATATTATCATAAGGAACACCTTGAATCTCCATCGTCAGACGCGAAGTCATCGTCACCTCACCGCTTCCGTACAATTCTGCCGCTTCGGCGATCGTACGAGTCTCTTCCGCCGTAATCTTTCCGTTTCTCGTAATCACACGACCGTTAAATTTATCCGGCGTCCGCTTATCTTTCAAAAATCCGAGCGCTTTTACTCTCGTCTCGTCTTCTTTTGAGACAGCCCCTGTCGTATTTTTCACTTTTACATCATTAAAAAATGTCGCTCCCTCAAGAACCACCGTATTGGTATATCCATAATGACGAAGCCGATTCTGAAGGAAATATCCCCTCTTGCCTTTCGCACAGACAAGAAGCAGTTTCTCATCTTTTCCAAGTCCTTCGATCTCGCCGTTTACAGCGCCTAAGTTTACATATACTGCTCCTCTGATCGACGGCTCCGGCGCAACATCGACAACTGTGTATCCTTCCGCCTTTCCTTCTGCATACTCAGCCGGAGTCATGCTGACGATCGTACCGTCCAGCTTGTTCATCAGAACATAAACAGCCTGTACAAACGGATGGATCGCTGTTGAAAACGGCGGTGCGTAAGCGAAGTCCGCATTTTCAAAATCATCCAGAACCGCACCCATATTCAATCCCATCACTGCGATATCAACCATCTTATCAACAGCGCCCGGACCAAACACCTGAACACCAAGCAGTTTTCTTGTACTCCGGTCTGCAATCAGTTTCGTAATGAAAAACGAAGCATCTGGATAATAATGTGCTTTATCATCCGTCGGAACGAGCGCCGTAACTACATCGTAGCCCGCTTCTTTTGCCTGCGCTTCTGTCAGTCCCGTTCTTCCGGCATTCAGACCTGGAAGCTTCACAACGCCCGTGCCGAGAACTCCCGGATACGACTTCTGCGCTCCGGCAAGCACCTGTGCCAATGTACGTCCTTCCAAATTCGCCGAAGATCCCATCGGCGACCACTGACGTTTTCCTGTCAGACGGTTCTTCACCATCACACAGTCTCCTGCCGCATATACATCATCCAGATTCGTTTTCATCTGATCGTCTGTAAGAATCGTTCCTTTGAACATCTCTATACCGCTGTCATTTAAAAACTCCGTATTCGGACGGATTCCCGCAGCCATGATGATCATTTCACACGGCAGATTTCCGGCAGACGTCTTAATTCCCGCCACACGGCCCTGTGTACCTCTTTCATATATCTGCTCCGCTTTCGTTCCTGTAAGCACGCGGATTCCCTGCCGGATCAGATGTCTTTTCGCATAGAGTGCCATCTCAGGATCAAAAATATTCGGCAAAATCTGATCCGCAAAATCAATCACCGTTACCTGGATTCCTTTTGCCTGCAAATTCTCTGCCGCTTCAAGTCCGATAAATCCAGCTCCGATCACAACCGCTTTTTTCACGTTGTTTTCTTCTGCATATGTACGAATTCCTTCCGCATCATCAGGCGTTCTCATTTTAAAGACGCCTGCCAGATCCTTTCCTTCAATCGGAAGGAACGCCGGCGATGCTCCTACGGCAATCACTAATTTATCATAAGGACAGACTTCCTCATCGCCTGTCTGTGTATCCCGCACTGTCACTTCCTTCTTCCCTGCGTCAAGTGCAACCGCTTCTTTTCCGGTTCTCACTTCCACGCCTGTCAGCGCCGAATATTTTTGCGGAGTATTCACGATCAGCTCGTCCCTGCCTTCAATCAGTCCGCCCACATAATACGGCAGACCACATCCTGCATAAGAGATGTCTTTATCTTTCGTAATCACAGTAACGTCAATATTTCTGTCTTCTCGTTTCAATTTCGCGGCAGTTTTTGTTCCGGCAGCCACGCCGCCGATAATAAGTACCTTCATAGTGATACCTCCCTGTTGTAAGTCACTCTGCCCATACCGCTGCTCTCCTCTGCGCAACCGGTCTGCTGCTGTTTCGATGCTCTTTGTACAAAAGAGCAGAATTGTGCAAATATTATAGAGTTAGCCTAACATTCAAGAGAATAATTGTCAATTATAATTATTAACCAAAATTTATCCCATAACAGTTCAGCCATACAGTGTACGGAAAGCACAAAACATGCTTGCATGTTTTTGCAAACGGACATCTGTATGTGCTGTGCGCCCGTTTATGAGTAAAACAGTGGCGACAGCCACGATAAGCACGCAGTGCGGTTTTGCGAATGGCGCAAGCTGAACTGTTACAATAATTCAGTCATACAGTGTACGGAAAGCACAAAACATGCTTGGCGAAACCGCAAAAGGCTGAACAAACCTTATCCCACACATTTCTTTTTAAGTATACTCATTCACTCCATATTTCTTTTGCATACCGAAACGCAGCCCACGCTTTCGGCCATCCGGCATAAAAAGCCGCATGAGTCAAGATCTCTCCTATTTCCGTTCTTGTAACTCCATGCTTTTTTGCATTTTCCAAATGAAATTTTAATGAACCGTCCAAGATCCCGCTTGCCATAAGTGCCGTCACGGTTACAATACTTCTGTCCCGCGCGGAAAGTTCTGTTTCTCTTGACCAGACTTCTCCGAAAAGTACATCGTCATTTAATTCTGCAAACTTCGGTGCGAAATCACCCAATTCTTTTCTTCCTGCCGTTACCTTTTCCATACAAACACCTCATTTCAATTTTTCATACTCATCGTCTGCAACAGGTTCACACCACTGTGTTCTGCTGCTTTCTCCCGGAACTTCTATCGCCAAATGCTGAAACCACGAATCGGCCGTAGCGCCATGCCAATGCTTTACCCCTGCTTTAATGTTCACTACATCACCCGCTTTTAATTTTTTTGCAGGTTTCCCCCATTCCTGATACCAGCCCTCGCCTGAAATAACAAGCAGAATCTGCCCGCCTCCTTTTTCAGCATGATGAATGTGCCAATGATTACGACAAGATGGTTCAAAAGTTACATTTCCAATCACAACTTGCTCCGTTGAGAGCATTTCCAAATAACTTTGTCCTGTGAAATACTCCGCAAACGCTTCATTCTTTCCTCCAATCGGAAAAACACTTAAATTTTCCATGAAAATCTTCACCTCTTCTGATTTATTTTTAACAATTTATTTTCAAACAACTCTCAGATCCAATTTTCTATTTTTTCTCTTGCATACTTTACTCTGCCTCCTTGAATCGCTAGTCCTTTTTCAACTTTCGCCTCCGGACAAAGTGCTTTAATATCTTTCTCACTGCGTCCCATTCCGCTTCCTTCGTGAGTGCAGAGCGGCTTTATAATTTTCCCTCGAAAATCAAACTTTTCCAAAAAAGTAAATACTGCCATGGGCATTGTTCCCCAATAATTCGGATATGCCAAATAAATTTTATCGTAATTTTCTATTGTTATCGGATATTTTTTCAGCTCCGGGCGAGCGTTTTTCTTTTGATCTGCCTGTGCCTGCTCGACGCACTTGTTATATTCAGAAGAATACTCTTCCACCTGTTCAATTTTAAACAAATCCGCACCTGTCAACTCATGTATGATACCTGCTCCGATTTCTGTATTTCCGATCTCTAAATTTTTAATCATCCCATCCACATAATTCTCATCTGCTCTTGAGTAAAAAGCAACCAACGTTTTTGACATTTTTCCCTCCGCTTTATAAATTCAAAATCCGTTCTGTAAATTGCATTTATGAATTGTTTCTATAAGAATAAAGTAACACATCTTTCCTTGACGCAGAATATCCGTTATGTTACCATCGTATAAACTAATTGTTTATTACCTGAAGAATCAGTCGTGAGTCCACATTAACAAGCTGCATTTCATCTTCCATACTGACCCGTATCGAAAATTCCCTGCTTTTCCGGCTGATATGTTTCAACGCTTCTTCTATCAGATCTTCCAACATATCTGCCTGTTTTTTTATCTTCATTCCACCGTCTTCAATTCTTGTAACAGATAAAAGATTTTCTACCAGATTCAGCAGCCAGAACGAGTCATCATATATATAAGAATACACTTTTTCTTTTTTGTCCTCATTTAACTTTCCCTGAAGAAGCATATCCGCATTTCCACAAATACTGGTAAAGATGAAAAGGATAAGGAAGGAAAATATATCCGCCGAGAGCGTTATGCCGGAAATGTAAGCAGGAGCTTTTATGTAGGAAATAATGTTCAGAGAGAAGACATCCATCCGAAATTTGAAAATGGTATTCTTTCCTTTACTGTTCCAAAAGAGCAAAAGGCAGTAGAAAACAACTCCCATTATATTGCCATCGAAGGTTAATCTCAAGCGGGCAGGGAATAAAACCCCTTCAAAAACTGGGAATAAGAGGCTGGGGCTGGTTTACGGTATTTGGAATCCTGCTGACTGTGATTGGTTTTCTGTCATTCACACATCCATTTGCAAGTATTGCAGCTATGGCCTGGGTAATTGGATTTTTCCTGATCCTTCAGGGTATTGTATCCGTTATGCGTGGATGCTTTTCCAACCGTTTCTGGTTGTAAAAATATAACAAAAACTAACATTTGCCAAGGAGGAAAAAAGGCACCTCTTCATATAGATTCGGCTGCATACAAAATTGTGTGTAGCCTTTTTTAATGAATACCTAATTCTGAAAAAAATCTTTTACTCTCTACGGATAATCTTATCCTACAACAATTTTTTCTTTTTAAAATAAATGAGTTCCAGAATAATTGTTATTACTGCAATTGCAATCACTGCAACATATCCGTATTTCCACTGCAGCTCAGGCATATTTACAAAATTCATCCCATACCAGCCGGTCAAAAGTGTAAGTGGCAGGAATAAGGTTGTCACAACTGTCAATATACACATAATTTTATTCTGTTGTGCATCCTGCTGAGATTGATACAGTTCACGTAACTGCAGTATATTTTCTCTAAGCAAATGCACATGGTTATGCAGTCGTTCTGTCCTGAGTGCATAACGATTCCACGATTCTGTATTATGGATAATAGTCAGTCCATCTTGAGACTGTAATAGATCACCAATCATAGCCAGCTGTTCATAATATGCATCCAGCTCAGATAGTTTCTGTCGATACTTTGTAAGAACCGAAAAGAAATTATCCGGAACACCTTTTATAAGCTGATCTTCCATCTTTTCAATTTCTTTTTCCAAATGTAACAAATATAGAAGATCATTTTCAATCATCAGTTCCATCATCTTAAGAAGAAACTGATCCGGCGATTTCAGCTCCTGAAACTGTTCTTCCTTTTTCTCTATCCAGTGTTTCAGTTCCCCACTGTCCTCAATTAAAAAAAGTTCTTTATCTGTCAGGTAAAATCCAAAAACAACATGCGGTGTACGTATTTCATTTTTTTCCGGTACTCGCAAGGTTCCCAGAATACAATCCCGAAACACTTCTGCTTTACAGTATCGGATTGATCTGATACTGTGTAATAATTCGTTATCATGCGGAAAATCTTTCTTCAACTCACGAAATTCATCTTCCCGTAAGATCGTAAGGAAATGTATATTCACCATAGGATCACTCATACTCCTTTCATCACATTTCTTAACAAACAAGAATACTCTTTATTCTTGTAAAATGCAAATAAAAAACTGAAGAATCCCAATACTATGATCTCCTTCATTATTGAAACATCTTATTCTTCTTGTATTCCTATTTTCAAAACATTTTTCTCAATTCATACTCAATTTTCTCTCAATGTCTTATCCCTCCAACTTTTGTATGCTTATCCCACAGCAGACCAGTACCACGTAGGTACAAACTGCCAGATAAATCAACACAAAAATGGAGGGACTATTTATGAGAGAAATCAAAAACACAAAAATCATCGCCGTAGATCATGGCTACGGCAACATTAAAACTGCCAACACGGTCACGCCCACCGGAATCACAGCTTACGAAACAGAGCCGATTTTCACCGGGAACATTCTGGAATATAACGGCACCTATTACCGGATCGGCGAAGGACACAAGGAATTTATCCCGGACAAAGCGATGGATGAAGAGTAGTTCATCTGTTCAAATTGTTCTTTCTGATTAACAGAGGATCTAAGCTGCCATTCTGATTCAGTCAAGGTACTGTTGATTGCCTGTAATTCGCTGTCAATTCGCTCTAAGTCGTTGAAATCCTTAATGTCAACACCGATTGCGGAAATGATTGGTTCTTTTGTCAGGCGTTCCATACCCGCTTCGCTGACAAAGATAATATTGGGCACCATATTAATGTCCTTGCGTCTATCAATACTATCGGAAAGATTATTCGAGTAATCGTCATAGTAAAAAGCTCCGCCAATTTTGAAATTAGTTGCCTTGCCGTCAGTGCTGTCGGCGGTCAGCGTCAGCGTTTCACCCACTAAAGCGGTATTGGGCGCATTATATTCGGTATCTTTTCCCGCAATCGCTGTTTCGCCACGCTTAAATGCTTCCATGTCAATGGGCGTATCAGGATGCTCCGCATTGTATTTTTCCAACGCCTTGTCATCGTCAAGGGTTGTAATATAGCAGCCGTACTCACCGGCATCAGCATACCCTTTCATTACCTCCAACATCTGTTCATAAGATTGTCCTTTTGCTTTATATTTGCTGTCCTCATATTGAATTTTCATAAAGTCTTCTAAAGCGGTTTCATCAAAGTCAATTCCTGCCCAGACTGTCTTTTGAATATCTACATTTTCGACACCATCGATTTGCTTAATCTGTTCCACAAAATGCTCGTCGAATTGAGGTACTTCCTTATTGAGCTGCTCGGCTTGCTCAAACTGAATATCAGTGTATTCAAAGTTATAGTCCATGTATTCCTTAATAAAGTTCTCAGCCGACATACTGCTTATAACCCCGTTTACACCTAAAATCATAGTAATTCCCATAAACAAGGACATAAACACAAGAACAGCACGCTTTTTGTCACGGAATACATTGTGGAACGCCATTATGTGCAGTTTGCCGCCGTTGGTGGAATTTCTGCTTTTTGTTTTCTTCGGTGCAAAATTCTGAAACTTCAATGCTTCTATTGGCGAAATTTTTGCAGCCGCTTTTGCAGGAGCATTGCAGGCAATCCAAACGGTTACCGCTGAAAAGATTACGGACAAAATATAGATAGATGGATGGAAAAACACTTCGGCATCCATCATCGACTTGCCCTGTTCAAAACCCTCGTTCAACACAAAGGGAACAATTCCAAAGGAAACAGCGGTGGCTAACAAAATACCAATCGGGATACCAATGCAGGCAAACTTCACCGCCTGATTTTTTACCAGTGATTTAATCTGTTTTTGCGTTGTTCCAAGCGTTTTCATCAAACCGTAAAAACGGGTATCCTTTGAAATGGATATATACAAAACATTGTAAATCAGCAGATAGCCGCTGCCAATGATAAAGAATACCAATAAGATTACCATTGCGATCACTGAACCGCTTGATGATTTCATGGAAACCGCACCGCTGAAAGATTGATTTTCGTTAAGCTCCACATCTTTTTGAATACGATAAAAATCATCGGGCATTTTATTCAGCGACAAAGAAAGAACGCCGTCCTCTGCCATTGTATAGCCTGCATTTTTGCAATACGCTTCGGAAACAAAGCCCATTCCCGTGCCTGTATAGGAATGAAACCATCCGCTTAAAGTGAAATTTTTTTCCTGCTGACCGTTTTTATCATAATAGGACAGAGGGATTTCCATATTCAGCTTCGGCTCTTTCATTCCAAGCTGTGAAAGGGCATCCTCTGACAGCATAATTTCATTTTCATTTGAAGGATATTTACCTTCTATATCTTTGATTGTTTCTTTATAGTGTTTATCCCATTCAGTAGTGTCGTAATACGAAAGTGCGATAGAAAGATCACGCCCCTCGTCATTCTTCTCGGCAACCGAACCAACCATATACTGCGTACCGACGGTTTTAACATATTCCAAATTCTTAATCTGCTGTTCCTGCTCCGCTGTCGGCATCGCAAGGGACGCATTAGCGGTCGTGCCTGCGGTACGCACCTGCATTAACTTCATATTTTCCATATAGTTAATGCCCAAACTAAACACGGTAGTAATCATAAAGGTAGTAAGAACGATCGCAAACACCGCAAACAGGTTACGAATACGGTTTGCTTTCATCATTCCCTTTTCTACTCGCTTAACTGCTTTTTTATTTCGGTTAGCGTGCATATCTGCCACCTCCCGAAACAACCTTGCCATCCTCAATGCGGATTGTGCGGTCTGCCATTTGAGCGATTTCCTCATTGTGCGTGATCATAATGGTGGTTTGGTGGAACTGACGGCTGATCGACTGCATCAGCAAAATAACATCCATACTTGTTTTTGAGTCCAGATTTCCAGTCGGCTCATCCGCAAGGATAATGGCAGGCTTTGTCGCAAGGGCACGGGCAATCGCAACCCTCTGCTGTTGACCACCTGAAAGATTATTCGGCATATTCTTAAGCTTTTGTTCCAAGCCAAGAGTATGGATAATCTCTTTTACAAACCTTGTATCGGTCTTGCCACCGTCGATCTCAATAGGGTACACAATGTTCTCATACACATTAAGAACAGGAAGCAGATTATAATTCTGAAAAACAAAGCCAATGTTTCTACGCCTAAAAATCGTCAGTTCCTCATCTTTCATTTTCAACAGTTCTTTTCCTCGGATAGTAACACTACCAGAAGTAGGACGGTCTAACCCGCCGATCATGTTGAGTAGTGTAGATTTACCGCTGCCTGATGTACCTATAACAGCAACAAATTCGCCTTCCTCTACGGAAATGGATACCCCATCCAAAGCATGGACTTCGTTTTCTCCGCTTCCGTATATCTTTCGTAAATCTTTTGTTTCAAGTATTGCCATATTAAAACCTCCAAATTTCTGTTTTTATTTTGTAAGTTCAGTATAGCAACCACTTCTTACAATCTCATTACAATCCAAACTAAAAAATAACAGCATCTCTTTTGTTCCTACCATGCACTTTTACGAATTGATTTCTTTTTTTAATGAAGCAATCCACTCCTCTATTGCCTCTGCCAATGTGTATTGTTGCTGTAAAACTGCCATACCCGTAACAGGAATATCTTCTTTACTTTTTTTCAAAGCAATATTTTCTTCCAGATATTTTTTCAATACCTCCATACTGCTCTCAATATTATCCAGACATTCTTGCTGTCTTTCTCTGGGCATACTGTCCAGATTTACAATGACAGCATTAAAATCTAAAAAAATGTTTATCGGCTTACAGGATATTTCAAGCATCAATTTTTCAAACTGCTGTTTCCCTTTTTCAGTTAAAGAATACACTGATTTTTCTGGCATTTTACCCTCTTTTTCAATATGACTTGAAATATATCCTTTTTCCTCCAACTGAATAACCTTTTTATAAATAGACGGGGTACTAATTTTTACCCATTTTGAAATATTGCGGTACTCTACCAACTTTTGAATGTCATACGCACTCAGAGGTTCTTTCTTTAACATTCCCAAAACAATTAAGTCAATGGTCGCCATATCAATTTCCTCCTTTACTCTCTTGACAACTACTATAAATTATAGTAGAATACCACTTGCGTTTCAACTACTATAATTTATAGTAGTGTATTTTATTCTATTTGTCAAGTGAAAGGAGAACGAACACTATGGACAATCAAAACAGAAAATTGGAGTTATTGGGCAATGCTCCAATCCCAAAAGCCCTTTTAGCTATGGGTATTCCAACAATGATTGGTATGCTCATCAACGCCTTGTACAATCTCGTTGACGCATATTTCGTAGGCGGATTAGGCGAAAGTCAAATGGCTGCCATCTCAGTTGTGTATCCACTCGGTCAAGTAGTCGTCGGCTTAGGATTACTTTTTGGCAATGGGGCAGCATCCTACATTTCCCGATTGTTAGGACAAAGAAACAAGGAACAGGCAAACAAAGTGGCAAGCACTGCACTATATAGCAGTCTTGTTGTCGGTGCAATTATGATTGTTTTATCAATCATCTTTTTGAAACCCATTCTAAGACTTTTAGGTGCAACAGAAAGTGTCCTTCCTTATGCGGCTACCTATGCTGGTATTTACATTGTTTCCTGCATTTTCAATGTTTTTAATGTTACAATGAACAATATCGTGACAAGTGAAGGAGCAGCAAAAACTACAATGTGTGCCTTGTTGTTAGGTGCAGTCCTCAATATCGGTTTAGATCCATTATTTATATACACTTTTAATTTTGGTGTTGCAGGAGCTGCTATTGCCACAGCAATTTCTCAGGTAGTATCTACTCTTGTGTATCTATTTTATATATTCAGACAAAAAAGTGCTTTTCAGTTTAGAATAAAGGACTGTACCTTTTCTAAAGAAATTCTATCTGAAATTTTCAAAATTGGCGTTCCGACACTTGTATTTCAATTATTAACAAGTATTTCTATCTCTCTAATAAACAATGCCGCAGGTAATTATGGCGATTCAGCCATAGCGGGAATGGGCGTTGTTACCCGTCTTATATCTATGGGCAGTTTAACAGTATTTGGTTTTATCAAAGGTTTTCAACCGATTGCAGGTTACAGTTATGGGGCGAAAAAATTTAATCGTCTGCGTACTGCAATCAAAGTTTCCATCTTATGGTCAACTATTTTCTGTGTGATCGTAGGTTTATTATTCAGTCTGTTTTCTACGACTATTGTTTCACAGTTTACAACTGGAAACACAGAAATGATTCACATTGGAGCTTCCTCTTTAAGAATAAACGGTATTACATTTATGCTGTTTGGATACTATACGGTATATTCCTCTTTATTCCTTGCTCTTGGAAAAGGAAAAGAAGGATTTATTCTTGGAGCTTGCCGACAAGGTATCTGCTTCATTCCCGTTATTTTAATTTTTCCATTTATATGGGGATTAAACGGTATTTTATACGCACAGCCGATTGCCGATGTTCTCTCTGCACTTATTACAGTATTTATGGCAATCCCTTTGCATAAAAGTTTAACTGTTGCCGAACAAAAAATGAAGATAACAACTTCTATCCCCTATGGCAGACAATAAAATCAAGCATAAAAGTAGTAACAGAGCCGATGAACTGTGAAACATTTCTCAAGTTCATCGGCTCTGCGTCTTTGCGTCTGGCTCTTTGATGACAGTTATTTGCAAGTTCTTTGCATCAATTAAACTTTCCTGTTTACACTTTGGGCAGTAGAGGGGGAAGTTTTTCAATTCCGTATCTTCCCTGATTTTGTCACGGGTTTTATTGCCACATATCGGACACATTATCCATTCTGAATTCATAAATTATCTATAATCCTCTATTCTATATTGTTCTACAACTTCATTTCCTAAAAGAGTTATTGCCTTTTGTGGGCATAGACTAATACAGCGATAACACATTGTACAGCGATCATTCGACACAACTTTCTTATTTCGTAAAATAAGATTTTTCATTGGGCATATAGAAACACATTTCCCGCAACCAATGCAATTATTGTTAATCTTTAACTTATTGGAATAACCTTTTGTTTTTTTATAAAACCAAAGCCTTTGTCCCAATAATCCGATGATATGTGAAACTAGCGTAATACCTTCTTGTGGATAATCTCCATTTATAATCTGCAAAGCCACTTCCTCGATTTTTCTATCTGCCTGTGCTATAATACAACGATTTTCATCCATTATCTTTTTTAATAACTTGCTATCACAAACAGAGTCTGGCATATGAATATGTATTCCACCCAAAATAGTTGCCCCGTATCTTTTTAACATTCTTGTCGTGCAGCCCGCACCATCACCACTAAAAGCCCCCATTGTCGCAATGCACAGTATTTTCTTATTTTTCCAGATGTCAGCATTCTTTTTAATAAAGTCACGCACCATATATGGAGCATTAGAAAACTGTGTAGGATACCCTATGTAAATCTCTTCGTTTTGTTGAATTGCTGAAATAGCTTCAGGGCTTTCCATAGGAATAGCTTTTGCAGATGAATGAATAAGAGATACCAACTTTTCAATGCAATATTTTGTATTACCCGTACCACTTAAATAAATTCCAACCATAAATTCTCCTAAAACTCACAACTAAATATTCCAATTAAATCTGTCAGTTTATCTTCCCATTTGTATGCGTAATGAACATTCTCCATCGTTGCAAGAGTCGTAAGACCTTGCACATAAGCAAATAATGCAACTATCAAATCTTCTTTTTTGCTTTGTGTCATATTTGTATCGGCAAGTAATTTCAACACCTGTTCTTTGTAAATCGCAAAGGGCTGATAATTACTTTCTCTACCACTATCAATATTCAAATCAATTTGTATATTTCCTTGCTGAAAAAGAAAGTTAAAATATTGCGGATGGCTTATAAAAAAGGAAATATATGCTTTGCCAAATTCCAATAAAAAAATAGGTGTCCCTCTATATTGGGAAACTGTATTTTCAAGTACCTCTGTAAACTTTTTCGTAATATGTAATTGCATTTCTTGAAGCAATTCTTCCTTGTTAGAAAAATGACTATATGGTGCAGCGTGACTTACACCACAGGCTTGTGCCACCTTGCGGAGAGAAAGTTGATTGATTCCATTCTTATTCACTAATTCAATTCCTTTTTCTATCAAATCATTTTTCAAATTTTTATGATGATAAGGCTTCTTTTCCATACACACCCTCCAATCTTTACAGTGTCTATATTATATCTCAAAATCTTTACACTGTCAAGATTTTAGATGAGGTTTCACTATAAATACTGGTTTAATGATTGTGATTACTCACAAATTCATTATCTCTTTAATAACTATTACAAAATTGATATTTTGTAACATACTCAAAGTCATTATTCTCAACATAATATACTCTATTTTCATTTACTGAATATACAAAGGAAACTCTTGTCGCCCATATTCCTTCCTGCTTCACAGATTTTAATATCTGGAATGCTTCAGCAACGGAAAAACTATCATTACAATGCTTAAGAAGTTCGTCAGCTCTTTCAAATCTGTCATCACCAGATACAATATATGGCTTCGTTATTTCTGGACTTAATATAGAATAGTTGGTTATGAGCGAATATTGGACTTTCTCCAATCTATATCCTAATCCAGGCTCTATTATTAGTACACGCCCTTTTTTATCTGATAACATAGCCTGCATAGTAGCATCTGGAGCATATACAATCCTGTTATTTTGCACGATATTTAATACATCATCAAGAGTAATTACACCTTTGATAAAACTTTCTGTTAATTCAGAAATAGTACGACACTTTGGAGCGTTGCTGTATTTTCCTTTTTCATTTCCATTTACATAAAGAAGCGTACCGACATTACCGTTCTTATTTACTCCGTGAAAAGAATGGTAACTACTATCAGGCATTTTTATACCAATATAAAATCTGTTCTTTTCTTCAATAACTTTATGAGTCCAAACAGAAAGATCTATGTCAAAGTTAAATCCAACAATGGTGTCTTTTCCATTATAAACAAATCTTGTACACATAGCTAAACCTCCACAATACGCTCCACACAGCCTGATTGAATGGCATCAAGATTTAGAGCAATCTTTTCATCTGACCAATTCCACCATTGAATATCAAGCAATGTATCGATTGTTTTGTCATGGTCTGGAAACTCATCAATTTCAGAAATGGGAATATCCCTTATCTTACTTAATGCCGCTTCTGCACGGCTTTCGTCTGTCTGAAAAAGGTCATCGTATGCGGTCAGCTCGATGCTGCTTTTTCTGTTTCTCGCCAATATCTGCCACCTCCTTTCCGAACTGCTCATAAGCTGCGGCAACCTTACCGCCTTTGTCATAGGCGAAAATGCTCTTTCCCTCTGCGGTAGCTTCTACTGCACGGATAGAATGTGGTATCTGAGCATCAAAAACTTTGATATTCTGACCGTATGCACTCCTTACCAATGCGGTCACTTCCTTAGAAATGTTCGTGCGTGGCATTACCATCGTCATTAAGATGCCTTCAATCCGAAGATGGGGATTGATCTGCCGCCTGACTTTTGACACAGAGCGAAGCAATAACTCCAGACCTTTTGCAGAAAGATAATGCGGCTGTGTCGGAATAACCACGCTGTCAGCCGCCGCCAATGCGTTGATTGTCAGCATACCCAAGCTCGGCATACAGTCAATAAGCACATAGTCGTAATTCTTTTTGACCTCGTTAATACAGGTCGTCAGAACACGCTCACGGCTGATTGCATTGATAAGCCTTACTTCCAGACCTGATAACTCAATATTTGAGGGTAACAGATCAACACCCTCGCTGTGATGCAGGATACCTTTCTGAACATCAAAAGGTTTATCGTCGATGATGTCCTGCATAATCGTCGCAAGGGATATGGGCAAATCATCTGGTCGTGGATAGCCAAGCGACATTGTAAGATTCGCCTGTGCGTCTGCATCCACAAGCAGGACTTTCTTCCCCTGCTTCGATAAACACACACCCAGATTGACGGCTGTGGTAGTCTTACCGACACCGCCTTTCTGATTGGTCAGAGCGATCACTTTGCAATTTGACATATAGCGTCCTCCTTTCGCTTTTATTTAGCCGCTTTGTCAAAGGCGGCTATGTACTTCGCTCTGAATGTTGCAGTGAACGCAAAAAAGCCGACTGGCTGTTACACCAATCGGCTATGTATCTATTTCTATATTCAATTTTTAATTATGGATAAGACTTTCTGTATCTGCTCCATATCCCACCTATCGGGGAAAATGACCGCCATGATACGGAACGCATCATATAAGCCTGCCAAATAGGAATAATCAGAGTATTCCAAGCTCTGCCTATCTCTGTAATCTAAAAAAATATCACAGACCTTTCTCTGTTCCATTGTCAAATCAAGTTGTTCATAGTTTCGTTCAGCCTTATCCCTTTCGGCACTTTCTTTTTGATAATCCTCGCTGCGTGTGAGCATTTTATAGACGGTATCCTCTTTTAATTTCTCCGTTGCAATTTTCACAAGCTCGGCAAAATCTTTGTCATACATCACAACCTCCTACACCAATACTTTTAGTTTCTTCACAGGGGCGTTTATGACTTTGACAATCAGCTCGTCAACACAGTCTGTATATCTGCCTTGCTGAATGAGTTGATTTTTCAATTCCACAAGGCTATGTAAAAGGATTGTTCTTTCCTCACTATCCAGATATGCGTGGTATTTTGTTTCTCTCATCATCAGCACCTCCGTTTCTTGGCTTCATTATATAGAAGAACGGTCAATGTACTCAAATGTGCAATAGGGGAAAAAAATAAGCGTACCACTATTTCTAATGATACGCTTATCTGTTCTTATACAAATGAATGTCGCCTACATTTTTGTGACAAGGTGGACACTACATAGATAAATATATTTCAAGAAACCTTTATTTTTCGTTTGTGTTCCCACACCCGATATCTATTACCACCGAAACATCAAAATAGTTTTTTAGGTGTTTATTGCGTGAATTTTTGCCCTCTGAAGTAAAGGTAAAATGTTTCGCAAAGTGCCTAAAATAAAGGATTTCTACGAGTTTTTCTTTTGTATCAACACAATAGTCTCCACATGGCTCGATTGCTTCATCTTGATGTCAAGTGTGTAGCTAGATTCGTGATCGTTCGTGGACGTTCGCGGGAATTTATCAAAGCGTGTTTTTACCTTAAAACACACCGATTTTTACCCTTGTCCGTTCTCGGAAACAGGTCAAAGACCTTACTCCTTCCTATAATATGCAAACCCACAGATTTGCCGACCGCTTCAAGACTTCGCTCTGAGGGAACAGGTCTGAAATCCCATCGCCTCAACATTAGAATCCTTATACATCAGGCTTTTCTCCAAATTCGAATCTTGCCTTTCCTGCTGCAATAGCTGCAGCCGCAACTTCCTCTTCCGTCTTATCAGGAACAACCCATAAGCCCTTTACGAATCTGGAATAGTACTCATCCTCTATAAGCTCCTTGGGAGCTTGAATGCGATAATTGTCAGGATACTTTTCAAACGGCCACTCCCAGATGTACTCCAGTATTCCAAAAAAATCTCCGACGCGTACAGCACATAAATTCGGCGAGCCAATAATGACTGAGTACTTTATATTCTCATTATCAAGTCTGCGGCAGAATTCTTCGCACTTTTTTATTTCGTTTAGACTTAACGGCTTGCCCTTGATTTCAAACCATCTATTCAAGCTGGGGATATAAAAGTCCGGAAGATATCTGGTTCCATCCATTTCAAAGCCTTCAATTTCATATTCATAAGTTAGACCAACTGCATTGAAAAAGACTGCCCAGCGAGCTTCAAGTCGACTGCGAAATCGATGTCCATCATATTCTGTTTCTATTGCTTTAATATCATTACTCACAGACGAATAGACCTCCTTCTTCAAATGCAACATAATTACCATCATTCATGTCTTATAAGAAATCTCTTCGTGTCCTTGTATTTTTCACGTAATGACGGAATATTTACATCAGCACATAATACTTCACGCACGACACCCCATAGACCATCTTTTTCATCCGGAAAGCTATCCATATACTGGTTGAACGGGAGCTCCATCACGAACTTCGCTTGATCTTCGATGCCTCTTCCCGGAACACCATAATCCAGTATAGGAGGCAGCCCTGTTTTGATATCTTTTCCCAAAATAATAACTCCTGATGCCGGTGCTCCTCCAAGCAAGGTCATGCTTATCGCAAGATCAATCATTTTATCATCAAGGCTAATCCACGAATGATCAAAATACAATCCTTGACCAAGCACCTCACCTATACATAGCTTAGGTTTGTATCCGATCTCAGACAGGCAAACATATAACGCAGCACATGAAGCGTGGCAGGCACCCCACCATTGCTTTCTCTCCATGTACCTATACATATTTGCAAGCACATTCCCGATATCCTCATTATATCCGCTCTCTTTAACCGCTTGTTTTATACGGTCAGGAATGCTCATTGTTTCCTTTCGGAGACAACAATTCTTATATTTCTTTCCGCTTCCGCAAGGGCACGGATCATTTCTTCCTATTTTCATCATGCACCCCTTCTTTATTGTTTTATAAACGGCACAATCACATCGTAGAACTTCTTCGTCCAATCAGCGTGGAAATTAGCCATCTGGAGCCAATCGGTCTCATTCTCGATGCTAACGTTATTCAGCTGAATAAACACCTTGGACGATTTGATGTCGTCGCCACGGTTCCACTGGAGTGCCGTGCCCAGTGCTGATTCTATTTCTGCTTTATGTGTATACAGGCCATCGAAGGCGGCCTTGTTCTCTTGCTTGTTACCTCTGCCAAATACGACCTCTGCCCGCGCTGCATCAAAATTTGCTACGCAGCAAAGATGGAATCCACTTACACCAAAGAATCCATTGATCCAATTATCCCTTGACGGATTAACATTGGAGAAAGAACCGTCCTCTCCGTGTGCCTTCTGGATAATCGGGAGCGCATAAGTCCAATATTTTCTTCTGAGTTCATAACGGCTGCCCGGTTCATCCTCGCTGGCCTCGTTCTCATCACGCAGATAAAACACCAAATCTGCCGGATCTTCATCGTACAGTTTAAAGAGACGACTCAGAACAGACAGCTTGCTCTGTGTGCTTGTGTTTGTCCATACATAGATGCCATCACCGATCTCAGCTGACTTAGTGAACGCATCTTGATTGGTATTGAAGTGAAGATCAATGTTCTCTTCCTCAGACATGGCCAGTTTAGTGATAATGGCCTTATCTTCGGCATATAGAATCTGAATAACCTTCTGGAACATCTCAACCCAGCTCGTTACCGGCTGCTCGGTGTTCTTAAAGGTAAACTTCGCAATCAGTCGTCCAGTCAGCTCGCCCTCATCCTCAAGCGTATAAGTGTCAAGCTGCTTTTCTTCCGGTTTGTACTCTGTGACAGGTGCCGCCCAGATTGACAGAGCCCGACCCATGAGATATTCGCTGCGCTCCTCCAACTCTGCCAGTGTCCACTTATCCTTCTTGGCAATCCAAGTGTTCATGCGGATACCACTGTCATCGAATCCATTCTGCATGGTTTTCTTCTCGGTGAAAGAACTATTACTATACTTCGAGTTATAAGCTGTCAGCGTAAGATTTGCCATGCGATGCAGCCACAGCTCATGTATCTGCTCATAGTCATCGCCCAGCTCCTTCTGCCATACCGGTGTCAGATGCTGAGGCATAATGTGCTCAATCGAATATGTGCCGTCGTCACAGTGACGGTATACATCCTTATCCTCCGAAGTGCCGAAGTTCTCGAAGCGCTCAAGGATGTAAATCTTATTCTTGCTGTTCATCAGATAAACTGGACGTTCCTCAAATGCCGTCTTAAATTCCACATCATCTGGAAAGCGGGCACGCTCCTTCTTGGAAAGAAGGGCATACTTGAGCTTCTCAACATAATTATCCTCAGTACCGTCATATCGAATGATCTCACGGTGCAACATTAGAAATATTTTGTTCAGAGCATTTGTCGGCAGGTCACACATCGTCCTGCGGAACAGGTAATTCTCTGTCGTCAGGAAAATCTCTGTGACCTGTGCCACCGTCAGTTTGTTTTCGTTATATAGGCGCAGCACTTCGAGGAAGTACGGCCTTGTTACCGTAGTCTCCAAACGATTCAGTCGGTCAATGCAAGCGTCAAGGGAGACACTGCCGGAATTACCATCAAGGAGAATCTGGTACCGCTTTGCATAGGCCAGCATTTCGGCAAGGAGTGGTTCCGTTTCGATTTTTCCAAGCTCCACAAAGTCCTTAAAATTGACGTAGATTTTCTTCTGCTGCGGGATGGCCTGCTGCTTCACGCTCAGGTAATCCCGGATAAAGGCGCTTACATCATACTTCGTGCAGACCTCGATTTTATTCCAATATTTCTCGTAATAATCCTCCTGTTCCTTGGAAGGTAAGCCCATCAGGATAAAGTTCCTGATCTTGTCTCCCTCGCTGAGGTCAAGGCCGGTTGAGTTCAGACTCTCAAAAATAAGCTGCGGATTGTCATCCATATCCAGCCGTATGTTTATAATCTCCAGACAGCAGATCGCATCGTAAAGCTGATCAATGGTGATTTCCTGTTTCTGAATCCGGTCATAAAAATAATCGTAGTTCACAGTCAGATTTGACTCGCGGATATGCTCCGTCGGATCAGAGAACAGCTTCCCAAAGGCCGTCTGGTCATTCTTTACAGGCTTGAGCTTGATACGAGTATCCTCCGGTTTCCACTTGTCAACGAGGTATTCCTCGAAAATCCGCAGCTTCAGATTAGCGGTCTCCGGCACAATGACGCCCTTATCAATCAGGTTATACATGGCAAGGAACAGCAGTGATACCGTCGTAAGGCGCTGCTGCCCATCGATAATCAGAAACTCCTCATTATGGCCGTCCGGATTGTAAACGGAAACAATACTCCCGAAAAAGTGACTCTTCCGGTGTCCCTTAATGATCTTTACGAGGTCATCATACAGCTGCTTGCAGTTCTCGGTTTTCCAGTCGTAGTTTCTCTGGTAAACCGGAATGACAAACCGCTTGTCCGATCCCTCCATATATTTAACAAATTTGCATTCTGAACCTTTCATATTGTTGTTAGCCCTCCTTCTTAGCTCCGTATGGCGTTGAATCTTCAGCCACCATTGAAACCGGAGGCTCATAATCAAATGAATACACTTTTTTCGCGTCGGGCTTAGGTGTAGTTGGCTTCTGATATGTCGCATTGAAAATCAAATCCAATAGCCAATCCCTGAAGGACTGATTCCGGCGACTCCGGGTATCACCCTGATAAGCAGTATAAAGTTCCATTCCGCTGGACATATTACGGAGGATTGCCTCCCAAGTAGCTCGTTCACTCTCATCGCGAGCGTTCTGAATATCCGAGAATTGCATTGCATTCTGGTAACGCTCGTCCTTCTTGACCTCTTCGGCGATTTCCTGGATTTGTTTCTTGATTTTGTCTTCATCCGTCCAGTCGCAGTTTCCCCACACATCATGGAACGATTCGAGGATATGAGTAAGCGTATCCAATTCAGGAACTGGAATACCTATATCCGTCTGAACCGGCACAGGCTTCACCTCTGCATCCTCATTGGCCAGCGAAATTGACATAGTCTGCTGAGCAACAACTCGATAACTATCAAGATCGACGCTTTCGATGATTTTCTTATAATCGTCATTCTCGCCACCCACTTTCGGGAGTTTTGGCACGAGAAGTGTCAGGAAAATGGACAGCTTCTCCCAGTCCGGAGAACCATAAGGCAATATAGAGGACAGGAAATTATAAGTACGTACAAAACTTTTTGCACTCTTCTTGAACTCTACCTTGTCGTCATATTCCAAATCCTTAAACAGCTCGACGCACCTGTCGATGATTGGATCAAGCTGTTCCCGATCTGCATTGTTCAAGTAGAGCTCAACAAACGTGTTAACATCGTCATCAGAATAAACCTGCATGGGCTCCATATTGTCAATCAGATCATTTAGTTTGTTTGCATCTGTCTCGCCGGAAAGAACCGTGGTCTTATAGTATCGCTCGAAGGATTTCTGAATATCTGCAGGATTGTTGATAAAGTCCAAAACAAAGGTATCTGTCTTGTACGGTGCACAGCGATTCAAGCGCGAGAGTGTCTGTACTGCCTTAATGTCAAACAGCTTCTTATCCACATACATCGTCTGTAAAAGAGGCTCATCATATCCGGTCTGGAATTTGTCCGCTACGACCAGGATACGATATGGATCTTTACGGAATTCCTTCTCAATCTTGGCACTTGGAAATCCATTGATCTTTGCCTCAGTATATGTTTCACCATTATAGCGAACTTCACCTGAGAAAGCGATCATCGGTTTGTACTGGCTCTTGCGTTCTTCGAGCTCTTTCTTGATAGCAAAGTAGTATTCAATCGCTCTTTGAATTTGATGGGTGACTACCATTGCACGAGCTTTACCCTTAATCTTCATCCGGACATTATTATAAAAATGCTCAACAATGATACCAGCCTTTTCCTCTATAGCATGAGGATCGCTTTCCACATAAGAACGCAAGATTTTATTTGCTTTCTTCTTGTCGAAAAGCGGATCATCACTGACGGTCTTAATCAAGTGGTAGTAACTCTGATATGGCGTATAATATTTCAGGACATCAAGGATAAACTTTTCCTCGATTGCCTGCTTCATTGTATACACATCGTGCGGCTTAGCCTTCTTTGTTCCGTCCTCATTTAAGATCGGATTGCCGTTTTCATCGGTTATAATTTCCCCAAACATTTCAAGGGTCTTGTTTTTCGGTGTGGCTGTGAACGCAAAATAGCTTGCGTTCTGCGCCATTTTCTTTCCCTCGATGATTGTATTGATTTTGTCCTCAAAATCGTCATCATCAGTATAAACATTGCCTGAAATAACAATGTTCATCTTTGCAGCGAGACTGCCGTTCTGGCTCGAATGCGCTTCGTCGATAATGATCGCGAAGGTGCGATTCTTATATGCTGTAGAAATATCGTTTAAGATGAACTGGAACTTGTGAACTATGGTAATGATGATCTTTTTACCCTCATCCAAGAGGGTATGTAAATCAGACGCAGACTTTGCCCAGCCTACTGTGGAGGACACCTGCGTGAATTGTCTTATCGTATTTTTGATCTGTTTATCGAGATTGATACGGTCGGTAACTACAATAACAGTATCAAAGATATTCTTGCCACCGTTTTGAAGCGTGACAAGCTGATGGGCGAGCCAAGCTATAGAATTCGACTTGCCGCTGCCCGCGCTATGCTGAATAAGGTAACGCTGCCCGGCGCCTTCCTTCTTGGCGCGGTCGAGAAGCATCGTTACAGCCTTCAGCTGATGGTATCTTGGGAATATCTGCTTATACGAGGTCTTCCCGGTATCCTCGTCCTTATCCGCAACAATCTGGACATAGTTTTCCAGAATCTTGGAGAACTCCCTCTTCGTCAGTATATCTTTCCAAAGGTAATCCGTCTTGATCCCATTCGGATTTGGAGGATTACCTGCGCCATCCTCGAAACCTTTGTTGAATGGCATGAAATATGAGTCGTCCTTCTTCAATTCGGTACACATCATGATTTCATTATCATCAACAGCGAAATGCACAATGCAGCGCTTAAAGCTGAACAGCTTCTCCGCAGGGTCTCTGTCCGTTTTATACTGCTTGACCGCATCAGCAGTATTCTGCAGAGTGAACTGGTTCTTCAGCTCCATCGTAATAATCGGAAGGCCATTCAGGAAAATGCAGAGGTCAAGCGCGAGGCGGCCATATTCCTTGGAATACTGCAGCTGGCGAGTCACACTGAAAATGTTCTCGTCATATAGCTCCTGTGCCCGCTGGTTTCCTTTGCTGGGAAGCACCTGATAGAAGTCCAGCGTCTTATTCTTGTATTTGAAACCTTTTCTGAGTATCTCAATAACACCTTGGTCAGACAGCTTCCGACTAAGTCTCTCCAGAAACTTCTTCTTTTCTGCCGGTGTATCGAGTATACGCAGCTCCGCTAAATCTCGTGGCTGTGTACTTTGCAAATAGCGAAACAAACGCTCCTCATCAATCGCATACTCCTGATTGTAGTCAGCATTTGTCCCCTGCTCATAACCGTTTTCGTTAACAAGCCAGTTAACGATGAGAGTCTCGAAGCCATTCTCCTTAGTGTTACTTGGCATTATTCATCGACCTCCTCGTCTACAGTTTCATCATCTATATCATCAAAGTCCATGAGAGAACTATCAAATCTATCTAAGGCGATTTCTTTTTTTGGTATAGCGATATTTCTTATGTCAACCCGTCCAGTAACAACATCTGATACCTCTCGCATCTGAAATTCTTTAATATAATCAATTTCGTCATTGAGTGCCTTGGTAAGCTTACTTATTTTTGCATCTAAAGCAGAAATAGAATCACAAATCTGCGCCTGTTCCTCGATTGAAGGAATGCAGACATATATTTCGCCTAAATCTTCTGTATAGAGCCTCCAAAATCCCTCGGTGATGCCTCTGACTCTAATTACCAATTCCTTTCTGAATAGTTGGCTTGTCAAAAGCAATTCTGCAAATTTAGGCATAATCTTTGAGCTATCAAATCTTAACACCGTGTAATCTGGGCTTATAACGCCCTCCATTGGTGACAACGCAAATACTCCCAGATGCGCTTTTAGGCGATTTAGCACCAAATCATCTTTCTGACACACTTTTGCTCCTGCATAACTTTCTGATAACATGCGACGCTCATCCAAATCACTATCAGGAATGAGTCCCTTCTTTTGACTCATAGATAAATGTGTCTCAAGCCCTTTTTCAGACCGTACATTTATTTCTGAAAACAGATACTTTAGTCTGTAATCATTCCATCCTTTAGGTGCCTTATCAAGATAATCCGCCTTTGTTTCAGAGTATTCGCTGCATCCACTCTTCAGCCCAGCGAGATATTTACAAATCAATGCGTTCCTTAGATCTTGGAGCAACTTGATTTCCTTCTTCTTCGCTGTAATAAATCGAGACACCTTCTCTGCTTCCCAATCAAGGAAGCGTACTATCTGATCCTGCTCATCTTTTGGTGGATACATGACACTCAGCTCCATCAAATCTGGAGCAGATAATGTTTGTCTTACACCTCCACCAAGACCATTGAATATATTTCTTTTATACCAATCGTAATATTGATAATAGAAGTATTTCAAATTCATGTCCGTTATTGGTTTTAGCCGAATATAAGCCGAACTCATTATTCCTCGTTCATTTACAATCCCCACTCTACTGGTTGAGATGTTTTCAAGATCTATCAGTTTAAAGACTAACTCATTTGCTTCAAAAATCTGATAGGTTGAATAATCCGCTGGTGATAGCCCTATAGGATTATCCACATTATTTCTAATCACGCCCCGCAGAGTCAGTGAAAGAACATTCTTTTCTAAATTTCCTTTATTTAGTTCCTTTGGATTTGAAAAGAATCTTTTCGCTTTATCGCACTTCCAATGCGATGGCATTGTTTTGTCCCACACAATATTTGTAGGCGCATATTCAGAATAAGTTATCATAATCAGCACTCCTCTATTATTGATGCGAGTAACCCATCTGTATCCGTCTCAATGTTTTGAATATCCGCAATGATATCCTTTGGTTCCCGGACGACTAATGGCTTATAGAAATATTTCATAAAGCTTAATTCATAGCCGATTACAGCCGACTCCTTGTCAATCCAAGAATCAGGAAGATACGGTCTAATTTCATTTTCCCAATAACCGTCGATTCCGCCTTCATAAAGAAGTGGTATTTTTTCCGTGTCCTTTAAATTCTTGTCCAGTTCCGGCTGTCCTTTTGCATCAAGAACAATGCTTCCTTTTTCATCAACAGCTGAAAAGAAATCTCTAATCAGTTTCTTGCGTTTAGCAGTCAACTTAACACCGCATTTAGCTGAAATGTGTGTTATATGTTCCATAAAGTCGTTGAAGTCATAACTGATTGCATCTCCTTGATCCTCGCAATACTTATTTAAGACTTCTACAACACCCTCATCTTTTAACTGATTCCTCAACAGTTCAATTCTATCCGTTGACACCTCGACTTTTAGCCGTAATGGCCTATTAACAGTTGCTGAATAATAGCCAAACTCCTCATTCTTAAAGACCATACTATATTTGGAATCTGCATCCTTATACGCAAGATAAAGGTCGATAATTTGTCTGCGTATTTTAGGTGTTATCTCGCAGTTCTTTTCACCAACATTTTTCCTAAGCGACGCTTTGAGTTCAGATGCGTCGATCAGTTGTATATATCCCTTCCTCTTGTCTTCTTTTTTGTTTGTCACTATCCACAAATATGTAGATATGCCCGTGTTATAAAACATATTCTGCGGTAATGCCACTATTGCTTCGAGCAAATCGTTTTCGATAATGAATCGTCTAAGGTTACTTGTTCCGCTACCAGCCCCACCTGTTGAAATAGAAGAGCTGTTATGAACTTCAATAATTCGACTACCAAGATCTGTGCTACGCTTCATCTTGCTGATGTTATTAGCGAGAAAGAGCATCTGGGGATCGCCAATATCGGGAATTAGTGAATACTCAGGATTCCCATCATACTCGATCAGAAATCTCGAATCTGTGATTTCATCTTTCTTTATATCTCCCCATGCCTTCAGTTCTGCCTTCCACGAGGTACCGAAGGGCGGATTCGAAAGCATAAAGTCAAACTCATCCTTCGGGAAACCATCATTAGAGATGGTGGAACCGAAGAAGATATTATTGACCTGCGTGCCCTCGCCCTTAAGCAGCATATCTGCACAAGCGATGGCATACGTTTCATCAAAGTTCTCCTGACCAAACAGATTGATAGAGACCTTCTTGCCACGACGCTCAGCAAGATTCTGAATGCAGGACTCGCCGACAGTGAGCATGCCTCCCGTGCCACACGCTCCATCATAAATTCTGTATGTGGTACTCTGAATCTTATCCTGAATCGGGATGAAGGCAAGGTCGGCCATGAGCTCGATAATGTCACGCGGCGTAAAGTGGCGTCCGGCGTCTGTCACATTTGTCTGCTCATTGAACATACGGATAACCTCTTCAAATAGAGTACCCATTGTATGATTATCAAGTGCCTCCAACTTTTCGGAGCCATCTTCATTTAGGACAGGCTTGTTACTGAGGTTTATGCTCGGATCGACAAATTTCTCAATAAGCAATCCAAGCCTATCCTGCTCGGAAAGGCGCGGAATCTGATCCCTGAAATGAAACTTGTTGATGATTTCCTGTACATTCTTAGAAAATCCATCTAGATAGTCGATGAAGTCCTTTCGGAGCTGTTGTTGATTCGTTCTGGACCTCAAGTCACGTAGCGTGAAGTCAGACTTGTTCACAAAGGCCTGCCCAGCTATGCCGCAGAGCGCAGGATCAATATCGACAGTGACTCCGTCCTTCTCGAATCTCTTCTTCGCCGCCACCACTTCTTCGTGCTTCGGCTCCAGGACCGCATCAAAACGGCGGATGACCAGCATCGGAAGAATGACCTTCCTGTAGTCGCCCACATCATATACATCTACAAGGCAATCGTTAGCAATTCCCCAGATAAAGGATTTCAATGCGTTATAAGTTGACTGATTCATATTTAAAAAGCTCCTTGTCTGTTTATTGTCTTTGCCATCCATTTATTCCACATCCTTCAAATCATCGGGCACCATTTCCATGATGTCTCCGACATCACAGTTCAGGGCAGCACAAATCTTCGACAGAATTTCGGTACTGACGTTTTCATCCTTGCCAAGTTTCGCAAGTGTTGTCGTGCTGATTCCGCTGGCAGCTCTTAAGTCCTTTTTCTTCATATTTTTATCAATTAGTAATTTCCACAATTTCTTATAGCTGACTGCCATGTGTTCTCCTCCTATCCATTAGAGTCCTATCGGCAAAAGACGCCTTATAAATTATAGCACATCAGGAGAGAAATTTCAACAAAATTTCAGATTTTTAATTTGCATTTACGCATTTTCTATCATTTCTACCGCAATTTAAATACTCCAGCTTCTTAGGCTGTCAGACAAGTAGATCTGGGAAATAGGCCATGTTCACTGCGCTACTGTAGACTTCCTCGCCTACTTTTGCGAAGAGCATGTGCCACCGGTCGAAAAAAATTTACATTTGAGTCCTTGACTTCGACGAATCATCTGTGTATAATATGGTGTAGTATTTCAGCGAACATGCTTAAATGCTACGAAAGGAGGATCATCATGGAAAACAAATTCGGAGAATTTGTAAAAGCCAAAAGGCAGGAGAAAGAAATCAGCCTGCGAAAGCTCGCCGAGGAACTGGGGATAGTGCCCGCGTACATGAGTGACATCGAAAAAGGAAGGAGGTATCCGCCAGACAAGGAGAAGATCTATAAAATCGCTGAGGTGCTGGGGCTCAACGAGGATGATACAAACACGCTCTTTGATTACGCTGCCCTCTCAAGGGACAACGGCGTATCTCCTGATCTGTCTGACTATGTGATGGGCGTCGGCAATCTCCGCACCGCTCTTCGCAAAGCGCGTGACATCAATGCCGGTGAGGATGATTGGCAGAAAATCATCGACATGCTGGAAAATCAGGAGAAAAACGGAGGTAACTCGTAATTTGCGGTACTATGACTACAGCAAAACCCAGCTCGAAAATGAGGCTGACAGCCTGAACGAGTCTTTTGACAAAGAACGCCTTATCCGACCTAAGAAGATCGATGTATATGACGTGGTGGATTTCATACACTGCACACCTGACTGGTTCTATTTGTCACCAGATCAGTCGATCCTTGGAATGACAGCCTACAACAACGGCTACTACTACGCTTGGATTCCCATCAGTGAAGCCGACGAGACTCCACCTGATAGCATCGTATATAATGGGATGTTTCCTAAAAAGACTCCTGTCGAAAAAGGAACTATTATCATTGATCGGAGTATTAATGAGGGCGACAATCGCGGAATAGAGAACTTTAGCTGCATTCACGAATGCTTCCATCAGAAGCTCCATCCACGTTGTTTTATGAATCGGTCGGCGAATTACCAGCATTTCTGTCAGAAGAAGGCTTTCCGCGCAGAAACTGGAGACAGGTCAAATATGTCTGCTATTGAGGTCATTGAATACCAAGCCAACTACTGCGCTGCGGCATTCTTAATGCCACGAGAGGCAGCTACAGCTGAATTTCTGAAGACAATGGGCTTACGTTCATCACCGACTACGCCCCTTCAAAGAACATATGAAGTTGATCAGGCAATTTCAGAACTGGCCGAAAAATTTAGCGTCAACTATACACCCATGAAATACCGTCTTCAAGAATTAAAATTGGTATCCAGAGAGGAACTATCTCTCGACGAATATTTCTGTTAGCACGGGAATGTGCTCTCACAGGTACATTCCCCTATTTTTTACTATCAGTGTAGCAAATAAGCGAACACGCTTATTTGCTACAAGAAAGGAGGAAAGCATGAACAAGCCACTCAAATGTCCTGTTTGTGGGAAAAGAGCCTGCGATGTATCAGATATTCCGAATGAAAAGATGTACATCGAACTCAAGTGCCCTAACTGCAATCATATCGTAAAAATTCTTTGCGATGAGTCAGCAGTAAAGGAATCGTCCAACAACCGCATTGCTAATTACACTATGCAGGCAGGTATATAACAACAAAATCGAAAATTTAATACGCAAAGCATACCGAGCAACGGAGTCGAGATGAACTACCAAATGGCCGGATGACTTTGAAACACAGTGTTTCAGAGTTATCCGGTCATTTGTGTTTCTTAAGACTTCGGCTTTGCGTTCTCTCGGCTCCTTTCGCTCAGAAAGGAACCGAAAATGAAAAACTCTAAGAAAAGCAATGAAAACAAACGTTTCTATCCACTTCGTGACTCGGATACCCCTTCCAAGGTCACCCTTGTACCTATTACAGAGGAGCAATATCGATCCTTCTATCCAGACATCTGGGCTACCCAGAAACGTGAACAATATCACGGACGCTGCATGTGTACTAAACGCTATCTCTGGAAATGTGATGGACAGTGCGATCTGTGTGAGTACCATGCACCCGATACCGTTTCTCTGGACGATCCACTTCCGGACGGCAATGGCACCCTCGGCGATTACATCCCGGACAGTAACCCTTCTATAGAGAATATTATTGCTGACCGCGACCTGCTCAAGCGCCTCATTGCCCGGTTCCGTGAGCTTGATCCTGACGCAGACCGTATCATCCAGATGCGACTCAACAATCCGAAAATTTCTGATCGTAAGATCGCAGAAGCACTCGGCCGTCCACAGCGAACGTTTGCTGACCAAATGAAGCGCTATTACACAGAGCTTCATAAGGAAAAGAACAAGTAAATACATACCCTTTCCGGCCACTGTCCCTTTTCGGATGGTGGCTGGAAAACTTTTTTATAAAATCCTCCGCTCAAATCGGCAGTTCATCTCCAGTGGAAGGTGAAGGCAAGAGAACACAGCCTTCAGAAAGCGAGGTGAACACATGATGTACCGCAGTTACGCAGACACCGGCGGCAACGTGAATGAGGAAATCAAGCTCCTGAACTCCATCAGCCACGTATCCGCCAGACTGGCAAGGAATCTCTCACTCCTTGCCGCAAGCCAATCCGAGGAAGGAGGAAAAGAAAATGTCAAAGATGGCAGAAATGCACGAGACCATCGAAGAACTCAGAAGCGCTGCTGCTTCTATTAATGCCGTAGCCGACTGGCTCTACCAGCAGTTTTCCGGCGACAACAATTCTACACTGGAACCCACGAAGGCACCAGTTAAGAAGGAAACAAAACCACAGCTCAAGCTGGAGGACGTAAGAGCTGTCCTTGCTGAGAAGTCCCGTGCCGGTCATACCGCAGAGATACGAGCCCTGCTTAAAAAGTACGGTGCCGCGAAGCTCTCGGAGATCGATCCGGCAAACTATGAAGCCCTGCTTCAGGACGCGGAGGTGATAGGCGATGACAGCTAAAGCACACGCGATCCTATCCGCATCCAGCTCCGACAGGTGGCTGCACTGCCCGCCGTCAGCGAGGCTCTGCGAAGCCTATGAGGACAAAGGAAGCGACTACGCTGCAGAAGGCACCGACGCTCATGCGCTCGGTGAGTACAAGCTGAAATCCGCGCTGGGACTTCCATCAGAAGATCCGACTGAAAGCCTCACATGGTATTCCGAGGAGATGGATGACTGCACCAGCGGCTATGCCGAATACGTGCTGGAGCAGGTCGAAGCAGCCAAGGAAACTTGTACCGATCCGATAGTTCTTATCGAGCAGCGTGTGGACTTCTCCCGCTGGGTAGAACATGGCTTCGGTACCGCCGACTGCATCATCATCGCGGACGGCACGCTTCGGGTGATCGACTACAAGCACGGCTTAGGCGTCTTGGTCTCCGCAGAGGAAAATCCGCAGATGCAATGTTACGCCCTCGGTGCTCTGGAGCTTTTCGATGACATTTACGACATCGCTCAGGTTTCCATGACCATCTACCAGCCGAGACGTCAGAACGTCAGCACTTACGAACTCAGCAAGGACGACCTGTACCGCTGGGCAGATGAAGTCTTAAAACCCACCGCAGAACTGGCCTTTGCCGGTGAAGGGAACTTCCTCTGCGGTGGATGGTGTTGCTTCTGCAAAGCTAAAAATGAGTGTCGTGCCAGAGCCGAGGCGAATCTGAAGCTCGCGCAGCATGATTTTAAACTCCCGCCACTGCTTACGGATACCGAGATTGAAGTCATCCTCGGCAAGGTAGATGAGCTGGTCAGTTGGGCTTCCGATATCAAGGAATACGCCCTGCAGCAGGCTCTCTCCGGTAAGGAATGGTCAGGCTTTAAGCTCGTCGAAGGACGCAGCAACCGCAGATACAGCAACGAGGCCGCTGTCATCGACGCGGTCGAGAAAGCAGGCTTTGACCCGTATGAGAAGAAGCTGCTCGGCATTACCGCCATGCAGAAGCTCCTCGGCAAGTCTCGCTTTGATGAACTCCTGACGGCCTATATCGAAAAGCCACAGGGCAAACCCACACTTGTGCCGGATAGCGACAAGCGCTCGGCCATGAACACAGCAAAAAATGATTTTATGGAGGAAAACGACAATGAGTAAAAATGTAAAAATCAGCAATCCCATGAAGGTTATCACCGGTACCAGCACCCGCTGGAGCTACGCAAACGTCTGGGAACCGAAGTCCATCAACGGCGGCACTCCCAAGTACAGCGTAAGCCTTATCATCCCTAAGTCCGACACCAAGACCATCGCCAAGATCAAGGCTGCCATTGAAGCTGCCTACAAGGAGGGCGAGGCCAAACTCAAGGGCAACGGCAAGTCGGTACCAGCGCTTTCCGTCCTTAAGACACCTCTGCGTGACGGCGATGCAGAACGTCCGGATGACGAAGCATACAGGAATGCCTACTTCGTCAACGCCAATGCAACTTCTGCTCCCGGCATTGTGGACGCAGACCTGAATCCGATTCTCACCCGCTCCGAAGTGTATAGCGGCGTGTACGGCAGAGCCAGCATTACGTTTTATGCTTTCAACTCTTCCGGCAACAAGGGAATCGCCTGCGGACTCAACAATCTGCAGAAGATCCGCGACGGCGAGCCTCTCGGCGGCAAGGCAAGCGCTGAGTCCGACTTTGCTACTGATGACAATGAAGATTTTCTTAACTAAGGAAAGGAGCGCAAAACTATGGAAAGCACAGTCATAATTTCATCCCTTCTCTGCAACATCCTGATCGGGTGCTTCTGCATCGTAGTTCTGTCTTGGGCAGTGGTCGCCATCCAGACGGTGATCAATGACTTCAAGCGTGAGAAACGCGAAGAGAAAAAAGCCGCGCAGGACGACGAATACCATATCAAACGTATGGAATCCCTGAAATAATCCAGTATCGCAGGCGGCTTAGGAGCGTTCTTAAGCCGCTTGTTTGAATTGAGGTGAAACTCTATGCAAACACTCAGTATTGATATTGAAACCTATAGTGACGTGAACCTATCCAAGTGCGGTGTTTATAAATATGCCGAGTCGCCGGATTTTGAAGTACTCCTGTTCGGCTACAGCGCCGATGGCTCCGATGTGACGGTTATTGATCTTGCACAGGGAGAACGTCTGCCGCAGAAAATCATAGAAGCCCTGACGGATAATACTGTCATCAAATGGGCTTTCAATGCAAATTTTGAACGGGTGTGCTTATCCCGATATCTTCGTGATCTTGGAGTAGGCCTTGATCCCTTCCACGATAACCATCCTCTCTCTGCCGAGTGCGCCCGCTTCTTAAATCCGGAAAGCTGGCGCTGCTCTATGGTCTGGGCGGCCACAATGGGACTGCCGCTTTCGCTGGAAGGCGTCGGTGCCATTCTCGGTCTTGAAAAACAAAAGCTCACAGAAGGGAAAAATCTGATCAAATACTTTTCCGTGCCCTGCGCTCCGACGAAAGCAAATGGCGGTCGCACGAGGAATCACCCTTTTCATGCGCCGGACAAGTGGGAAGCCTTCAAACAATATAACATCCGCGATGTGGAAACCGAAATTGGCATTAAGAATCGACTTGCCAAATTTCCCGTGCCAGAAGAGATCTGGGATGAATACCACATCGATCAGGAAATCAATGACAGAGGTGTCCGGCTCGACATGGATCTTGTGAAGGAAGCCATCGAAATGGACTCCCGCTCTCGGTCAGAACTGACTGCTGCCATAAAAGATATAACAGCACTTGATAATCCAAACTCCGTCCAGCAAATGAAACAGTGGCTCTCTGACAACGGTCTCGAAACTGACAGTCTTGGAAAGAAGGTGGTAGCAGAGCTTATCAAAACCGCTCCACCACATCTTCAGACCGTTCTGGAGCTCCGACGACAGCTTTCCAAATCCTCCGTAAAGAAATATCAGACGATGGAGCGGGCGGTCTGTGACGATGGAAGAGCTCGCGGCATGTTTGCGTTTTACGGAGCCAACCGTACCGGTCGCTGGGCGGGCAGGCTTATACAATTGCAAAACCTCCCGCAAAACCATCTCCCGGATCTTGCTGCTGCACGTGCCCTTGTAAAATCCGGAGACTTCGATGCAATAAAACTCCTATATGAGGATGTACCAGACACGCTCTCCCAGCTGATCCGTACAGCATTCATACCGAAAGACGGCATGCAGTTTTATGTTTCTGACTTCAGTGCCATCGAAGCAAGAGTCATCGCATGGTATGCAGGGGAGACGTGGCGCCAGAAAGTCTTTGAAACCGGAGGCGACATCTACTGCGCCAGTGCCAGCCAGATGTTCCATGTCCCGGTCGAGAAGCATAGCATTAACGGCCACCTGCGTCAAAAAGGCAAAATTGCGGAATTGGCTCTCGGCTACGGCGGCTCAGTCGGTGCCTTAAAGGCAATGGGCGCTATAGAGATGGGCTTAACCGAAGATGAGCTTCCTCCGCTGGTGGACGCATGGCGGCAGACAAATCCCAACATCATAAAATTCTGGTGGGATGTCGGCCGCGCTGTCATGGAGGCTGTGAAGTATAAACACACAACCAGCAGCTACGGACTTACCTTCTCCTGTCGATCCGGGATGCTCTTTATCGCACTGCCCTCCGGACGAAATCTCGCCTATGTAAAGCCGAAAGTCGGTACCAATAAATTCGGCGGCGAGTGCATCACTTATGAAGGAATCGGCAGCACAAAAAAATGGGAACGACTCGATTCATACGGGCCGAAATTTGTGGAAAACATCGTGCAGGCTACCTCCCGCGACATTCTTTGCTATGCTATGAAAACGCTGCGCTGCTGCTCCATCGTCATGCATATCCATGACGAACTGGTTATCGAAGCAGACCCTCGCATGTCTCTCGACGTTCTCTGTGAACAGATGAGCAGGACTCCGCAGTGGGCAAAGGGCCTGAAGCTCCGCGCAGACGGTTACGTCACGCCTTTCTACAAAAAAGATTAAAAATCGTCCGCTCAAATCAGGCGTTCATCTCCAGTGGAAATTGGAGGTGGACGCCTTTTTAAGTCTGCCCGGAAAGGAGGACTTTTAAGTGAGCAACGATTATCGCAACAGCGAAGGCTATCCTGACCCAACTGCAGGTGAAGCGCTCTCCCGGATTGCTGCAAATGAAAAGCAGTCCCTTCGTGCTTTCCGACCTATCGTCTACATCTGCTCTCCGTTTTCCGGAGATGTGGAAGAAAACATAGCTAATGCCAGACGCTACAGCCGATTTGCCGTGGACAAAGGATATATCCCTATCGCGCCGCATCTGCTATTTCCACAGTTCCTTGACGATGACAATCCGGAAGAACGTGAGCTTGGTCTTTTCTTCGGAAATGCCCTTATGAGCAAATGCGCCGAGGTCTGGGTATTCGGTAGCCGCATCTCATCCGGTATGGAAGCAGAAATCAAACGCGCCAAGTGGAAGAACTATCACTTGCGCTATTTTACAGAAGAATGTCTGGAGGTTTAACGCTATGTATGAAATTAAAGAAAATCGCAGAGAACTTTTCGATGGCACCAAGATTACAACCTACACCCGCGATGTGGTAAGCGCTAATGTCCTGCAGGTAGAAGCAGGAACGACCGGATACAAAGGTGGCGACACCGGTCACGGTGGACGTACCTATTTCCGCATTTCCGACGAAGGTAGCACAGATATCCATGTCACGCCTTTTATGGACAGATTCGGCTGCAATGGATTTGAAGTCACCCTTGGCGGCGACTGCGAACTGGAAACCATGATCCGCGCTCTGAAATTTATCACGAAGGTGCTGGAGGAAGAATCGGAGGAGGTGTACGACTGATGTTTACCCTGTATAACGCTGATTTCATCGGCAATCCTGGAAACTGCTCTTATCCGCATAAGACCGTTGTCATGGACGCAAACAGTATGAGAGCTGCCGTCGGTCACGACTATGTGTGTGCGGAGTATAAGAATCACTACCGCAACAGCGACAACTTTCTCTCCGCTGACTGCCTTCCCGTGGACTGTGATAATGATCATTCGGAAGATCCGAAAGACTGGATCACACCGGCAGACGTGCTGGAGGCATTTCCCGGAGTGAGCCTCGCTATCCATTACAGCCGTTTTAATCAGCGCGAGAAAAACGGTAAACTGGCGAGGCCAAAGTTCCATGTGCTCTTTCCCATTGATCGGGTGACAGATGCCACCCTTTATAGCGATATGAAGAAGCTGGTCAATTCCATCTTTCCCTATTTCGATACGAAAGCGCTGGATGCTGCCCGTTTCTTCTTCGGAACGCAGGAACCGAATGTAGAACTCTATCCCAGTCGCATGAACCTAACGGAATTTTTAAACGACGACGAGTTCGATGCAGATCTGCCCGGCAGGCATGAAATGGACGTCGTAATCCCGGAAGGAAGCCGTAACGCTACCATGTCCCGTTTTGCCGGTATCGTCATAAAGAAATACGGCGATACGGAAAAAGCATACCAGAGTTTTCTGGAAAAGGCCGCAACCTGCGTACCACCTCTGGATAACAGCGAGCTAAATACCATTTGGCACAGTGCCCAGCGTTTTTATTCCAAGATCAGCCGAGAGGACGGTTATGTTCCTCCGGAAGTTTATAACGACGAGAACAGCTATAAGCCGGAGGACTTTTCCGATGTGGGACAGGCCGAAGTGCTCTCGAAGTATTTTGCAAACGAGCTGCGCTACTCACCGGCTACCCACTTTATCCGATACAGCGATCACTACTGGCAGGAAACAGAGCCCGGTGCACAGGCCGTTGCGCATGAGCTCACCCGTAGGCAGCTCGCAGAAGCCAATCGAAATATGATGGAAGCTCTGCAGAAGCTCAGAAACTGTGGTGCGCAAGAAATCCTTGATAACACATCCAAAACCAAAGCGGAACAGTTGATGAGCGATGAACAGATGGAAGTTTATCAGGAGTTTCTTGCCGCAAAGGCCTATCAGAGCTTTGCCGTCCGCAGACGCGACTCCAAGAACATTACATCTACCCTTAAGGAGACGCATCCGATGCTGGAAATCTCTCCGAGAGATTTGGACGCGGACTGCTTTCTGCTCTGCACACCGGAGGCAACCTATGATCTCAGAAAAGGTATGGCCGGAGCCCGCGAACATTCTGCAGATGACTTTATTACAAAAATCACGTCCGTGTCACCCGGCAGTAAGGGGGCGCAGCTCTGGCAGGATAATCTGGATCTGATTTTTCAGAAGGATGGGCAGCTGATCGACTATGTACAGATGATCTGCGGTCTTGCTGCTATCGGAAAAGTTTTTGTAGAGGCGCTCATCATCGCATATGGTGATGGACGCAACGGCAAATCTACCTTCTGGAATGCCATCTCCCGTGTTCTGGGACTTTACAGTGGAAATATATCCGCAGACACCCTGACCGTCGGCTGCCGCAGAAACATCAAGCCGGAAATGGCCGAGGTCAAAGGCAAGCGTCTGCTGATTGCTGCAGAAATGCAGGAAGGCGCAAGGCTTAACGACTCTACCGTCAAGCAGCTTTGCTCCACGGATGATGTGTTTGCGGAGAAAAAGTATAAAGATCCGTTCTCCTTCAAGCCCTGCCATACACTGGTGCTGTATACGAACCACCTTCCTCGCGTCTCTGCCTCCGATAACGGCATCTGGCGCAGGCTTATCGTGATCCCATTCAATGCCAAGATCGAGGGCAAGGCCGACATCAAAAATTACGGTGAGTACCTGTATGAAAATGCCGGTGAAAGCATTCTGGCGTGGATAATCGAGGGTGCCAAAAAGGTCATTGCGCTGGACTACCAGATTCCCGTACCGGACTGCGTGACAAAGGCCATCGATGAGTATCGCAGCCAGAACGACTGGTTCGGACATTTTCTGGACGAGAAGTGCGATGTGGATGAGTCCTTCAAAGAGAGCTCCTCTGCACTCTATCAGGCATACCGCAACTACTCGCTGGACTGTAATGAGTATGTGCGCAGCACGGCAGACTTTTACTTTGCGCTGGAGAAAGCCGGATTTGAACGGCTGACACTGAATCGAAAGCGCTATTTCAAGGGCTTAAAGATTCATGAGGTGGGCGACGCAGAGGCAGATTTTCTGCAGTAGTTCAGGACTATGACAAGGTGTATCAAGGTCTTATATAAAAACTCTCTTAAGCCTTCAAATATAGCTCTAAGAAAAAGTTCTGTAAATAACATTGATACACCTTGCACACATTCCCTGAAATTAACGCCTGACGGAGGTTAGCAATGATAGAAAAACAGATAGAAAACAAGTTAAAGACGGCGGTGAAAAAGAACGGTGGCATAGCCCTTAAGCTGGTCTGTCCCTCTTTCGCAGGAATGCCCGACCGCCTTATCTTACTCCCTGACGGCCATATCGGTTTCGCAGAGTTGAAGGCACCTGGGAAAAAACCACGCCCACTTCAGCTCTCACGCCACAGGCTACTTAGGGAACTCGGCTACCGGGTATACATCATTGACGATCCGGAGCAGATTGGAGGGATGATCGATGAACTTCTATCCACATAATTATCAGGACTATGCCATTCGCTATATTGAAACGCACCCTGTGGCCGCAGTCCTTTTAGATATGGGACTTGGCAAGACGATCATCAGCCTGACGGCAGTGTATGATCTGTTGTTTGACAGCTTCGAGGTGCATCGCGTTTTAGTGGTGGCTCCCCTAAGAGTCGCCCGTGATACATGGCCAGCGGAAATCCAGAAATGGGAGCACCTAAGAGGTCTGACCTATGCGGTCGCAGTCGGGACACCGAAGGAGCGAAAAGCTGCACTTATGCAGGGCGCAGACATCACGATCATCAACCGTGAGAATCTGCAGTGGCTTATTGAAGAATCCGGCTTTTCCTTTGACTTCGACATGGTGATTATCGACGAGTTGTCCTCCTTCAAGAATCATAAATCAAAACGCTTCAAGTCGCTGATGAAAGTACGGCCACGGGTTCACCGGATGATTGGCCTGACCGGCACTCCTTCTTCAAATGGTCTCATGGATTTGTGGGCAGAGTTTAAAGTACTGGATATGGGCGAACGTCTCGGACGTTTTATTACGCAGTACCGGACAAATTACTTCATGCCGGACAAACGAAACGGCGAGATTATCTATTCCTACAAGCCGCTGCCCTATGCAGAGGATGCCATCTATCAGAGGATCTCGGATATCACGATTTCCATGAAATCTACCGACCACCTGAAAATGCCGGAGCTGGTTTCAACAGAATATGAAGTACAGCTTTCCGAATCTGAGCGCAGCCGTTATGAAGATTTGAAGCAGGAGCTCATATTACAACTCCCCGACGGTGAAGTGACCGCAGCAAATGCCGCATCGCTTACGGGCAAGCTCGCACAGCTTGCAAATGGTGCCATTTATGCCGACACCGGGGAGGTCATTGAGTTTCACGATAGGAAACTGGACGCTTTGGAGGACATCATTGAGGCTTCTAATGAAAAGCCCCTCCTTGTAGCCTACTGGTTCCGACATGACCTTGGCCGAATCAAAAAGCGCTTCCATGTCCGTGAGATTAAGACCAGCCGCGATATTGCTGACTGGAATGCGGGAAAGATTCCTGTAGCAGTCATCCATCCGGCCTCTGCCGGTCACGGTTTGAACCTTCAGGCCGGAGGCTCTACCCTTGTGTGGTTCGGTCTTACATGGTCTCTGGAATTATATCAACAGACAAACGCCCGTCTCTGGCGGCAAGGTCAAGAATCCGGCACTGTGGTAATCCAGCACATTATTACCAAGGGCACGATCGACGAGAGAATCGTAAAGGCGCTATCCAAGAAAGAGATGACACAGACCGCACTGATTGATGCGGTCAAAGCAGATCTTGAGGTGGTGTGATGACCGATCCATACGAAAATCTCGTGAATGCCATTGTGCTGCAGGCAGTGAAAGACTACCGGGATGCCCTAAAGCGCCTGAAAAAGAAGCCCAGTAATCAAGCCACCCTATCGGATACAATGGAGTGTGAATATTTCTTTCGATCCGGCTGGTACGCAGCCTTAACGAACGTAGACGGCGAGTACCTTATATACAAACTACGAGAGGAGGCGAAGTCCTTATGACAGTAAAAGAATATCTCCATCAGGCCTACCGCCTTGACCAGAGAATCAAGTCCGACACGATAGAAGCACAAAACCTGCGTGAGATGGCAGGAAGCGTGTCGGCTATCCAATATGATAAAGACCGCGTACAGACTTCCCAAATTACGGAAGCACCATTTGTCCGGACGCTTGAGAAGCTGTGGACACTGGAAAAGAAAATCGCCGATGAGCTGGAAAAGCTATCAGACCTTAAGAAACAGATACGAGAGGTCATTGAGGCAGTTCCTGATACCGACGAGCGCATGGTTTTGAAATATCGGTACATCCACGGTCTTACGTGGGAGCAGATCGGCATCGAGCTTTGTGCAGATTCCCGCACCATCAGGCGCTGGCATGGAAAAGCCCTTCTGCATGTGACGCTTCCGGATGATCCTATTGTAATTTGAAATGCGCCCGAAATGTCCTGCTTTGTCCTAAGATGTCCACCCGCCCTTTATGATAGTATATAATCAGCGAAAAGAATAAAAGAACTGCTGCACGCGCAGCACACAAGCCTTGCGGGATTGTCCTGCAGGGCTTTCTTTATGCCTGAAAGGAGGCACGGCTTATGCCAAGAAAACCACAACGACCGTGCCGCTATCCCGGCTGCCCACGCCTTACAGACGGTGTTTATTGTGAAGATCACGCCAAGATCATGGAACAACATTACGAGAAGTTCCAACGCGGCTACTCTCCCGGCAAACGCTACGGCAGAGCTTGGAAACGAATCCGAGACAGATATGTCCACAAGCATCCGCTTTGCGAGCAGTGCCTAAAGGAAGGACGCTACGTCGCGGTTGAGGAAGTCCACCACATCGTGCCTCTTTCCGAGGGAGGATCGAATGACGAGTCCAATCTTATGAGTCTTTGTCGTTCGTGTCACGAGAAGATTCACCGCGAGCGTGGCGACCGGTAGGGCGGTCAAAATCTCTACGACCCTTTTGCCCGGAAAACGGCGCGGGGTCTTTTACGCAAAAATTGCAATTCAAACAGGGTATTAAACCCTGCACCATAGAAATGGAAGTGATTAACATGGCGAAAGACGGAACCTATCGCGGCGGGCGGCGTATCAAAGCTGGCTCCAAGCCAGACGCCCTCGCCGACAAAATTATGAAAGGCGCACCTGCAAAACGCATGGAGCTGCCGGACTTCACCAATGACATGACCGACTTCGATGTTGACGACATCGGTGACGGTGTAGAGCTGGAAGGCATGGATATGCCAAGTCCAGACGACTATCTTTCTGCTCTGCAAAAGGACGGTAAGCCCCTTGGCGCAGATGAAATCTATAAGGAAACATGGCTGTGGCTCAAGGAGCGCGGCTGCGAAAGACTGGTAAACAAGCGCCTGCTTGAAAGCTATTCTGAGGCCTTCGCCCGATATATTCAGTGCTCGGAAGCGGTCAGCAAATACGGTATGCTCGGAAAGCACCCGACTACCGGCGCTGCAATTGCAAGTCCTTTTACACAGCTTTTGATGAATTTTCAGAAGCAGGCCAACCTGCTATGGTATGAGATTTACGACATTGTGAAGCAAAACTGTACTGAGCCTTTTGAGGGGAGCCCGCAGGACAGCGTAATGGAGCAGCTGCTTCGAAGCAGGAGGAATATGTAAATGAACACACAAAAATTAGAACAGGTACCCATTGATAAGCTGGTGCCCTATTCCCGAAATGCCAGGACGCATAGTAAAGAACAGATCGCACAGCTGCGCGCTTCTCTCCAGGAATTCGGCTTTGTGAGTCCGGCTGTTATTGATGCAGATTATAACATTCTCGTCGGTCACGGCCGCATCACGGCTGCCCGCGAGGAAGGTTATGAAACCGTACCCTGCGTCTTTGCCGAGAACCTGACAGAAGCACAAAAGCGTGCATATATCCTTGCAGACAATCAGCTGGCACTAAACGCAGGCTGGGATGAGGAAATGCTGTCCGTCGAATTATCCGACCTGCAGGATCAATCCTTTGACCTCTCGCTCCTCGGCTTTGATACCGGTGAGCTGGATAAACTGCTTGGCACAGGGAATGAAAAAGATATCGCTGATGATGACTTTGACCTTACCGCTGCTCTTGAGAAAGCTTCCTTCGTGGAGCTCGGCGACATCTGGACGGTCGGCAAGCATAAAGTCATGTGTGGCGATGCCACCTCGCCAGAAGATGTGAAGATGCTCATGGACGGGAAGAAAGCAAACCTCGTTCTAACCGATCCACCCTACGGCGTATCCTTTAAAGCCTCAGACGGCCTTACGATCCAAAACGACTCTCTCAAGGGCAAGGAATTTTATAATTTCCTGCTGGCTGCTTTTAAGAACATGGCTGACCATCTCGAAAAAGGCGGAGCCGCTTACTGCTTCCATGCAGATACCGAAGGGCTCACTTTCAGAAAAGCATTCATCGACGCAGGTTTCCATCTCGCTGGTGTATGCATCTGGGTAAAGAACAGCCTTGTGCTTGGGCGCTCCGATTACCAATGGCAGCATGAGCCTGTGCTCTACGGCTTCTTACAAAACGGCAAACACCCGTGGTACTCCGACCGCAAGCAGACCACCATCTGGAACTACGATAAGCCAAAGCGCAATAAGGATCACCCGACCTCAAAGCCGCTCGACCTTCTGTGCTATCCTATCCAGAACTCCACTCAGGAGAATTCTGTCGTTATTGATACCTTCGGCGGCTCCGGCTCCACACTGATGGCCTGCGAGCAGCTGAACCGTATCTGCTACATGATGGAGCTTGATCCAAAATACGCCTCTGTGATCCTTCGCCGCTATGTGGAGGATACCGGCGATACAGAAAATGTGTATGTAATAAGAAACGGCGAAAAGATCCTTTATTCAGCTCTGGCAAAGGAAGTCGAAACCTCTCCTACGGCAAGTGTATAGTACACAATTTCCGCTCGAATTCTTTGGCGATTTTCTATCTCGGAAAATGCTAGAAATCGCTTGATAAATAAAGCTTTCAGAGTGATGTATATAACAGCCGCAAGGCACAGTCTAAAACCTTAATTCCATAAAGGAGGAACACACTCATGAAAGCAAATTACAAGGTAACCGGAAACGACAGAAAAGCATTGGTCGCAGCCATCGAAAACCTCACCGGCAACAAGGCGATCTATATGCGAATGCCAACCTGTGCTTACGAGATTGGTGATATCACGGTTGACAAAGAAGGCGGTGTAACCTGTGATGACACAGACAAGTTGGAACGCCTCGTCCACAACCTGATCGCGGACGGCTTCACGCCGGAGGATACCGAAGAGGACGAAAGCGAAAATGAAGAAGCCCCTACTGAGAGCAACGACGAATTCACCGGCCTTACGGTAAGCCTTCCACTCGACAAGGTGGCGGTCGGAAACCTTACCAACCTCCTCACCGCCAAGGAGCACCTCATCAAGAAGGCACTCGGCATTGACGACCTTGAAATTGAGGTGTCAGAGGATACGGTCAGCTTCCCTTGGTTCACAGAGATGCCGGATTCAGAAACGGTCAAAGCCTACACCCACTTCATTACTGCCCTTGGCAAAATGAGCAGAGATTTGAAGCGTATCAGCGCCACTGAAAAGGAAGTGACCAATGAAAAGTACGCATTCCGCTGTTTCCTTCTGCGGCTTGGTTTCATCGGAAACGAATATAAGGCAGAGCGCAAGATTCTCCTTAAGAACCTCTCCGGTAATTCAAGCTGGAAGAACGGCGCACCTGAAAAGGAGGTGGCAGCATGCGAATAATCACGAAAGAGCAGCTTGCAGCGCTCCGCTCTCTCTACCCGGCTGGCACTCGTGTAGAGCTTCTCCAGATGGACGATGTGCAGGCTCCTCCCATCGGCACCAAAGGAACCGTCATCGGAGTCGACGATACTGGGAGCCTCATGGTAAACTGGGACAACGGCTCCGGCCTGAGTGTCATCTACGGCATTGACCGTGTACGGAAGGTAGTGAGCTGATATGGATGAAAAGGTACAATTTATGCCTCAGAATTTCCCGCAAAACTGTCACATATATTTCGATAAATAGCTTGCTATTACAGGCGTTTAGAGTGATATATGTACATACCAAAAGGGAAAACAACCACAAGGAGGAAACACCATGAAGTACACAATCGAAGCCATAGAAAACGCGAAACCCGGAATGCGCTGGGAAGAGATCGGATGTCAGTGGTCACTGGGACAGGCCTACCTTTACAGCAAAGAAGCTGGAAACGACCTGCCGAATTTCGCTGACGTCATCTGGGATCACGACATCGAAGCGATCCTTGCAGATTGCCGGAAGCTCGGAGTAAAAGAATTCACCATCAGCTCCACCTTCAGCAGCTTGATCGAAACCATTGCCAAATTCGAGGAACTCGGCTGCACGCTGGACGGAATTGTAAAGGTCAAGGAGCGCTACACCCACTTCGGAAGCGACGAACACGCCCTCATTCCGGCCTTCAAGATGACGGTAAAGGAGGCGTAAAAAATGTGGAGCGAAGGAGTTATCGGCATCCCGGAGGCCAAGGACAAGGAAAAATACACCAAGTGTCACTACTGGGTAAAGCACCATGATGAGCCGAGCAAGACCTACGGTATTAACGGCGGCAGGATCAGCAAGCTCAAGATCAAGATTGACGATGAGACCATTTGTAATTACGACAGAGGCTGGGACATTCATCCCACCTGCAACGAAGCAGAGATGGCGCTTTGCATCCTGCTTGAGAACTACAACTAAGCATAAAATCCTGAATATGAATATTCCGGGAGACTGAGCCAGGAGGCTCTTTCTCTCGTACCAATACCGGATCGTTATGACGATCTTTTATTTTGCTCTGAAAGGAGGCGGCCATCGTGCCAATGCGAAAACTGAAAAACTATAAACCGACCCGTTTCATGGCAGAGACTTCGCATTACAGTAAAAGAATGGCAGACTTCGCAGTGATGTTCATCGAGCAACTTACCCACACCAAGGGAACATGGGCAGGAAAGCCCTTCGAGCTGATCGACTGGCAGGAACGAATCATCCGCGACCTGTTCGGTGTCCTGAAGCCGAATGGTTACCGGCAGTTCAATACGGCCTACATCGAAATTCCAAAGAAGATGGGAAAGTCAGAGCTGGCCGCTGCCGTCGCCCTACTCCTTTGCTGCGGTGACGGTGAGGAACGCGCCGAGGTCTACGGATGTGCTGCTGATAGGCAGCAGGCCACCATTGTCTTTGATGTCGCTGCGGATATGGTAAAAATGTGTCCGGCGCTGAATCGGCGCGTCAAAATACTGGCCTCTCAAAAACGTATCATCTACGAGCCGACTAACAGCTTCTATCAGGTTCTTTCAGCTGAAGCCTACAGTAAGCATGGCTTTAATATACACGGTGTGGTATTTGATGAGCTGCACACACAGCCGAATCGGAAACTCTTTGATGTAATGACTAAGGGCTCCGGCGATGCCAGAATGCAGCCACTGTATTTCCTGATTACTACTGCCGGAAATGATACGAACACCATTTGTTATGAAGTCCACCAGAAAGCACAGGATATCCTCGACGGCAGGAAGGTCGATCCAACTTTCTATCCGGTCATTTACGGTGCGGAATCTGATGAAGATTGGACTGATCCGAAGGTGTGGAAAAAGGCCAATCCCTCTCTCGGTATCACGGTCGGCATTGACAAGGTGGAGGCGGCCTGTGAATCCGCGAAACAGAATCCCGGCGAGGAGAACGCTTTCCGGCAGCTTAGGCTGAACCAGTGGGTGAAGCAGTCTGTCCGCTGGATGCCGATGGACAAGTGGGATGCCTGTGCGTTTTCGGTCTCCGAAGACGATCTGGAGGGGCGCATCTGCTACGGCGGGCTGGACTTATCTTCTACCACGGATATTACAGCCTTCGTGCTGGTGTTTCCACCGTTGGATGAGGAGGATAAATATTATGTTCTGCCCTACTTCTGGATACCGGAAGAAACCCTTGATCTGCGTGTGCGCAGAGATCATGTTCCCTATGACCTATGGGAACGGCAAGGTGTACTGATGACTACTGAGGGCAATGTAGTGCATTACAGCTACATTGAGAAATTCATCGAGCAGTTAGGAGAACGGTTCAATATCCGGGAGATTGCCTTTGACCGCTGGGGAGCCGTGCAGATGGTGCAGAACCTGGAAGGCATGGGATTCACAGTCGTTCCCTTCGGGCAGGGCTTTAAGGATATGTCTCCACCGACCAAAGAACTGATGAAGCTGGTGCTGGAGGGAAAACTTGCCCACGGCGGACACCCGGTGCTGCGGTGGATGATGGACAACATCTTCATCCGTTCCGATCCGGCAGGCAACATCAAGGCGGACAAGGAAAAATCTACAGAAAAAATAGATGGAGCAATCGCCACCATTATGGGGCTTGATCGTGCAATTCGTTGTGGGAACGATTCAGGTGCTTCGGTTTATGACAGCCGTGGTCTGTTGTTTATCTGACAGTGCATTTTTTGTCGAAAATGATAAGTTTGTGCTATTTATGGCATAAACTTGATTTCATCGAGGGTTTGTGCTATGATAAGAGCAACAGGAGGAATGCGCCATGATAGAATCACATGAACTCAAGAACCGTGATCGATACTTGAAAAAGCTGATCGGTTTCCAGGACACGGAACCAGTAAAGGTTATCACCGGTATCCGACGCTGCGGCAAATCCAGCCTGCTAAAGCTGATGATTCGGCATTTGTGGGAAACCGGCATAGGACAGGAACAGATCGTGGAGATGAACTTTGAATCCCACGATTTTCGGAGCATGACCTCGGATGAGGTATACCACTACGTAAAGGAAAAAGCCATTCCGGGCAAGCGGATGTACCTTTTCTTTGACGAGCTACAGCGGATCGATGCCTGGGAAGATGCGGTCAATTCTTTCCGGGTAGACTTGGACTGCGACATCTACATTACCGGCTCCAACGCCTACCTGCTGTCCTCCGAGTATTCCACCTATCTCTCCGGACGATGCGTGGAGATCAAAATGCTGCCTCTCTCATTCCGGGAGTTCCTGGACTTCCACAACTTTGAAGTGCGGGAAACCAGCAGCGCCTTGGGCGGAACTCACCGGCAAGTGTTTGATAAAAACGGCGAACGCTATGACCTGCGGGAAATGTTTGACGCCTATATGCGTTTTGGCGGGATGCCTGGAATCGCGGACATCGGACTGGATCAGGAAAAAGCCCTGAGCCTTCTGGAAGGCATTTACTCCACCGTGGTAGTGCGGGATATTCTGGAGCGGGAAAAGCGGCGCGGCCAGCGTCAGATCACCGACTCTGCGCTTCTGCGTAAGATCGTCCTGTTCCTTGCGGACAACATTGGCAGCAGTGTTTCAGTTTCCTCTATTGGCAACACGCTGATGAACGAGGGACTCCTGGAGGATGGTAAACGCAAAGGAACTCCCAGCACCCACACAGTGCAGGCCTATATCGCCGCACTGTTGGAAAGCTACTTCTTTTATGAAATCAAGCGGTTTGACATCAAGGGCAAGGAGTACCTGCGCACCCTGGGCAAATACTATATCGTGGACATCGGGCTTCGGAATTTCTTGCTGGGATTCCGCAACCGGGACAGCGGACACGCCATTGAGAATGTGGTCTACTTCGAACTGCTCCGCCGGGGCTATGACGTGGCCATCGGGAAGATCGACAATCAGGAAGTGGACTTCATCGCCACCACGGCTGACGACAAACTCTATATTCAGGTAACGGAATCTATGCAGAGCGAAGATGTCCGCAAGCGTGAGCTTGCCCCATTACAAAAGATCCGGGACAATTACGAAAAGATCGTGCTGTCCCTTGAGCCGGGGCTGGACGCCTCCTATGACGGTATCAAGTCCTTGAACCTTGTGGATTGGCTGCTGGACGGCTGATCGCCAGAAAAAACAACAATTCTATTTTCGAAGAGCATCTATCGAAAGGTAGGTGCTTTTCTTATGTCTAATTTCAGGAAGGATGGTGATTCGAGATGGGTTTCTTTTCCGGGCTTTTCCGTTCCAGGGATAAGCCCCAGAACCGTACTACAGGCAGTGCTTACAGCTTTTTCTTCGGGGGAAGCGCAGCTGGAAAGCGGGTAAATGAACGCTCCGCGATGCAGATGACGGCGGTGTATTCCTGCGTCCGTATTCTGGCGGAGGCTGGGGCAGGGGTGGCACCCCCCCCCGAAGCTGCCC